>Ga0315280_10000850_pt1 | contig 55166 bp, 43 predicted proteins | sample YL17G06_40_MG_FD_203697 | JGI IMG/M metagenome (GOLD analysis project Ga0315280, IMG submission 203697) | Sediment microbial communities from Yellowstone Lake, YNP, Wyoming, USA - YL17G06_40 | ecosystem: Environmental > Aquatic > Freshwater > Lake > Sediment | place: USA: Wyoming | collected... | reverse complement strand
GCAACAGGCACTCCAATGGGATTCCAACCTAATTCTCTCCTGGTCCCTTGACCAGAGATTTCTTCCTGGATTTCTGCCTCCCCCCAAGGAGAAAGATTTGGGGAATGACAAGCCTTAAAAGGCTGGGAAAGAGCCCACGAACGAGCTGTTTGAGTCCCGTCGGGACGGCTGAAAGAGTCATTTCCCTTGCGCCTTTCAGTCGTCCCTACAGGACTCGGTCCAAGAGGGGAAGGCTCCAGTTCCCAGCCTTAAAAGGCTGGGCTATTCTCGTTTGGTCCCGACGGGACCAAGGCAAAACGCATTTTTTTAGGCGCTCTTAGTACAAGCGTTCGTAAATACTTCGCCGTATGGTGAGAGGCCTCACGCCAAGATGCGAAGGCGCAAAGATCGCATCTTAGCGACTTGGCGCCTTTGCGTGAGATAATCCTCAGAAAGCAGAATACGTCACCGAACTTATGAATCGGAGCACTTAGCGTCTTGCCGGGAAATCTCTGCTTTCTTCTGGGCTCTCTATGGTTGATTCCTTTGGGGTCTCGAGTTTTTCTTCCTTGGTGATCGGTTTTTCAGTCATCGGGGCTCTCGCCCTGCGGCGCGGCGCAACCTTTTCTTCGCTCGGTGGTGCGACTTTCTTCGCCGGCCTATATGTCTCCTGCCACTCGTCACGAACTTTCAGCTCGGGAATGGTTTGCCACTGATACCACCGCCGCACAATTCGGCTATCATCGTCGTTGAATGGATCAAGCCCGACCCACCCAATCGCGGCGTCGAGCCATTCAAGCGGATAGACCTCGAACTCCAGCCCGAAGACAAAAAGCTGAACTTCACCGCCACAGCTGAGCGGATGGAGCCGACCATCGTCCCAAAAAACGCTACTTCGCACAATCCCGCGTTGATAGAGTCGCGACCAGGGACGCCGAACATCGGTATAGCGGTTGCCCGCTATCATTTCATCGAAAACTCGCGAAAAGTAGATCGGCCCGATACCGCCCTCCAATCGTCTCTCGCGCCAGATGCCAAGCCCTCTTCGATCTATCCCCGCGCTCTTGCCGTCAAAATAGACAAACCCTGCCTGGGCGAGACATGTCCCTCGTGCTTTGAATCCAATACTGCGAAAGCCATTGGGAACATGGAGCCGGAAACGAAACAGATCGCAAAGATCGAGCGCGCGGTCGAGCACGAAACCCACGAGGCCAAACCGCGGCGGCGGGATTGTTTCCCATCGCTCGATGCCGACCGCAGCAGTTTCGGTTTCCGTCGCCGACTCAACAGCGACCATGGTGGGACAGACCGTTTTGGCGCTCTCGGGCAACGATTGGACGACCGGAGGTCGTTGTTCCGGCGACTGGGCATCAACCGGGCGAAGACGATCTTCGGACAACTTGGCTGGGGGCTTCTGTTTGGCCTCTTTGCCTGTTTTGCTGCGCTTCTCGGTTTCCTGGGCTGCGGCGTTGGCGCACACCAGTCCGACGACGAACGCAACCATCGCTATTCGCCACCACGCATAATTCTCTGCCTTTCTCATGTGATACCTGGCTCCCTTTGTCTTATTCTTCAGAACCTCCATAGAAAAACTCCGGCCTTCTTGTCCATGAAAAACGCTTGTCACGATTCCCTCGATACTTTCCGATTGGTTCGGAAAGATCAAGGTCCGCATGGGGAGCATGTCCAAATTCCAGAAGAGGTGCCGTTGCGCACATTTGTCGGTTTCCCCGACAGGATAGCCCGTCTTTCTTCCCACGCTCCCCTGAAAGGGGAGGCGAAAATAGCCAGGGGCAACGCCCCTGGAACGTAAGACCGTCCTCGGACAAGCTCTGTAGGAGCGAGCCAAACCAGCCGGCCCAACCCGCCGTTGGCGCGCCCCGTCAGGGCTTGACCACCGCGGGGCCGTCGTTTTCCAGGGGCGTTGCCCCTGGCTATTTTCGCTCGTCCCTTCAGGACGCGCAAGAACGACTCTTTCCGCAATTGCTTGCGCCTTGGCGGCTTTGGGTTGGCGCGCAAGGCGCGAAAGACCTTTCTCCACGAACACTGGCGACAACCGACGTCACCCGACCATCGTACCGTCACACGATACTTTATGCGCGATATAGACGCTCACAACGGCCTCGATGCGGTTCGCACTGGCGCCTGTTATGAGGTTCCCGACAAATGGAATTCGCACATGCACCCTATTGTGCGTTGTCAAAAAATCCAAACTTGACAAGCAACAGAGCCCATCTCTATTCTGCTTGGCGGCGATTGACCTGGAAAACCAAGGGCATCCAATGGTTTGGCGGAAAAGGGGGGGCAATCCGTTTCTCCCGGAGACGTTGTCACACCAAAATAGGAAAGGAGATCGCGTATGTCTGGCTTGGTTCCACCTCATGGCGGGAAACTGAAACCGTTGAAACTCGAAGGCAAAGCGTTGACCGAAGCCATCGTGAAGGCCCGTTCTTTGAAGCAGTGGACAATGACCACTCGCGAACGGGACGACCTGATCATGATGGGAATTGGCGCGTTCTCGCCCTTGCGCGGCTTCTTCACGAAAGCCGACTGGCGCGGGACGTGCGACGAAATGAAGATGGCCGATGGGACGTTCTGGCCCATCCCCATCACCCTGTCGGCCTCCCGCGAGTTTGCCAACTCCCTGCGGGAGGGCGAAGAGATCGCCCTGGTGGATCCGGAGCGTGGGGAACTGATGGGCTCGATGATGGTCGAGGAGAAATACAAGATTGACAAGGTCCACGAATGCAAACAGGTCTTCAGGACCGACGACGCCGAGCACCCCGGCGTGGCCAAAGTAATGCAACAGGCTGAGGTCAATCTGGGCGGGCCGGTCAAGGTGTTCAGCGAAGGCGAATATCCCGAAAAATTCAAGGGTCTCTATGCCACGCCGGCCGAATGTCGGGCGCTGTTTGAGGAAAGAGGCTGGAAACGGATCGCCGCCCTGCAATTGCGCAACCCCATGCACCGCTCGCACGAGTATCTGGCCAAGATCGCGCTGGAGGTCTCCGACGGGGTGTTCATCCATCAGTTGATTGGTGCACTCAAAGCTGGCGACATTCCCGCCGAGGTTCGCGTCAAATGCATTGACGTATTGGTGGAACTTTACTTCCCGAAAGGGCGCGTCATCCAGAAGGGCTATCCCCTCGAGATGCGTTACGCCGGGCCCCGCGAGGCGCTGCTCCACGCCTGCTTCCGTCAGAACTATGGGGCGAGCCACCTGATCGTCGGCCGCGACCACGCGGGCGTGGGCAACTACTACGGTCCGTTCGACGCCCAGAAGATCTTCGAGGAAATCCCACCCGACGCTCTCGTGATCCGTCCCCTGAATATTGACTGGACCTTCTATTGCCACAAGTGCGAGGGAATGGCCTCGATCAAAACCTGCCCGCACGGCAAAGATGATCGCCTCCTGGTAAGCGGGACGATGCTGCGCAAAAGTCTGTCGGAAGGCGGCGAGATCCCAGGTCAGTTCAGCCGGCCCGAAGTTCTTGCCATTCTGCGCGGATACTACCAAGGACTGGCTGAATCGGAGAAAGTGGAGGTCAAGCTCCATCAAGCGGCAACGGGAGAAAAGGCGTGAATGACATGGGGTCGAACGCAGGGCGGCACTCAACCCTGGGTGAGCCGGGGGGGCCGCGTGCCATTCTCTCGAATTGATGCCTAGGCAAGACATCCAGGCCCCGCAAAACTATGTATCATGCACGATTTGTCTTGTCAATTACATTCGGGCTTTCCCATTCTCCCATGGCGTTTGACACCGGCTTTTGGGGTTGGGCGAGAACCGGATTCAAACAATCATGTGGTGAAAGGCAGGCCAGCCGACGGCTCTGGGCCGGACAGTGAGAGGGAGAGCCTTTTGGGGATGAACCGGCTGCCGTGCGGAGCAGCGTTCTTCGATTCTGGACACTAAAACATCTAGGAACGGAAAGGAGTAGATGCTATGCCGAGTTTTGTAATCCCGGAGAAGTGCGATGGGTGCAAGGCCCTGGACAAGACGGCGTGTCAGTACATCTGTCCGAATGATCTCGTGGTTCTAGACCCCACGACCAAGAAGGCGTATAACCGCGAGCCGGAGATGTGCTGGGAGTGTTACAACTGCGTGAAGATCTGCCCCACGCAGGCCATTGAAGTCCGTGGCTATGCAGACTTCGTCCCCATGGGTGCCAGCGTGGTTCCCCTGCGCAGCTCCGACAGCATCCTGTGGACCGTCAAGTTCCGCAATGGGATGGTCAAGCGGTTCAAGTTTCCGATTCGGACCACGGAAGAGGGCAAGGCTCAGCCCAGCGGTGGGTTTGCAACCGCTCACGACGATCTGAACAGCCAGACGTTGGCACAGGAACCGGAAGCGCTCCGTCTCAAAGAAGTTTACACCATCAAGTAGGATCAGGAGGAAATGAGAAATGGCAAACTTCGAAACTGTGGAAGTCACCACGGATCTTCTGATCCTCGGTGGTGGCGTCTCTGCTTGCGGTGCAGCGGTGGAAGCGTCGTATTGGGCCAAGAAACATGGCCTAAAGGTGACGTTGGTGGATAAGGCGGCCATGGATCGCTCGGGCGCACTGGCGATGGGCCTTTCCGCAATCAATCAATACGTCGGCGTGTGCGATGGCAAGAACACGGTTAAGGATTACGTGGAATATGTCCGCATGGACCTGATGGGCATCACGCGCGAGGATTTGGTGGCCAACATCGCGCGTCACGTGGACTCGACGGTCCACCTGTTCGAAAAATGGGGCCTGCCGATTTGGAAGGACGAAAAGGGCAACTATGTCCATGAAGGCCGCTGGCAGTTGATGATCAATGGCGAGTCGTATAAGGTGGTTGTGGCGGAAGCCGCCAAGAATGCCTTGGAAGAGGCGGGTGGAACGTATTTCGAGCGCGTTTTCATCACGCACCCGCTCCTGGATGGCGACAGGGTCGCCGGCGCGGTCGGGTTCAGTGTGCGCGAGAACAAATTCTATGTCTTCCGCGCCAAGGCGGTGATCGTCGCCATGGGTGGCGCTGTGCACGTCTTCAAGCCCCGGAGCTCGGGCGAGGGATTGGGTCGGGCCTGGTATCCGCCGTGGAACTCCGGCTCCAGCGCGTTTTTCACCCTCCAGGCCGGCGCCGAAATGACCAGCCAGGAGGTCCGATTTATTCCGGTGCGTTTCAAGGATGCTTACGGCCCGGTAGGCGCGTGGTTCCTTCTGTTCCAGTCGCGCGCAACCAATGCCGAAGGCGGCGATTACATGGTCCAGCGCCGCAGTGAGCTGGAAAACTGGAGACCCTATGGGCTGGTGAAACCGGTCCCGGCCAACCTGCGCAACTACCTGGGCATGCTCGATATTCTCGAAGGCAAGGGCCCGATTTTCATGCGCACCGAGGAAGCGATCCATAAGATCGCCTCCCAGGCAGGCAATGAAAAGGCCGCCAAGAAGAAACTGAGAGAACTGGAAATCGAAGCCTGGGAAGACTTCCTCGACATGACGATTTCTCAGGCCATCCTGTGGGCGGCAACCAACGTGGAGCCCGACAAGAAATCCTCCGAGATCGCGGCAGCCGAACCCTACTTCATCGGTTCCCACTCGGGCGCATCGGGGGCCTGGGTCAGTGGCCCCGAAGACCTTCAGACCGATGAAACCCGTGGCGAGTACTTCTGGGGTCACAGCCACATGGCCACCATCAAAGGGATGTTCTGCGCCGGTGACGCCTCGGGCGCTTCGTCGCACAAGTTCTCCTCCGGTTCTTGCACGGAGGGGCGCATTGTGGGTAAAGCGGCCGTCAGGTTCATCGTCGAGAACAACCAACTGCCCAACGTGGATCAGACTCGGGTTGAGGAACTGAAAACTTTGATCTATAAGCCGCTGGAAACCTTTGAGCAGCACAAGGGCGGTTCGAGCGAACCGGAGATCAATCCCAACTACATCATGCCGAAGATGTTCATGTTCCGTCTCCAGAAAATGATGGACGAGTATGTGGGCGGCGTCTCGGCGCAGTTTACGACCAACAAGGTCTCTCTGGAGAGGGCGTTGGAGTTGCTCGGCTATCTCAAGGAAGACTCCGCGAAACTGGCCGCTCGCGACCTGCACGAACTTCTGCGTTGCTGGGAGAATATCCAGCGCATGTGGCAGGCCGAGGCCCACGCCCGAACGGTTCTGTTCCGCGAGGAAACACGTTGGCCGGGTTACTACAGGCGGGCGGATTTCCCCCGGCTGGACGAAGAGAAGTGGCATTGTTTTGCTAACTGCCGCTGGGATCCGGACAAAGACCAGTGGGAAATGATCAGGCGCCCCATGCTGCATATCTATCCAGAGCCAAAGGAGCACGAGTTGCTGGGCGGCTGATCATTGCACGAAGTATTCTATCCCTTGGCGGGGGGTGTGACCAACATGCCCCCGCCAACGAGTATCCGTACGTCCCGTCTCCAATTCGTGTTGTCTCGCGCGGCCTCTGATGCATGAGACAAAGTCAATGAGTGAACCCATCCCTGTGTGTCCACATTGTAACCGGCCCATGACCCTCTGGGCTCCGCCCGAAGAATCTTCCTGGGGATCGGCTCCGCAATACGTATGCTTTAACGACGAATGCCCGTATTTCGTCCGGGGGTGGGACTGGATGATGAAGAACTACCAGCAGAAGGCATCGTATCGCCATCGCTACGACCCGAAAACGGGTGACAGCGGCCCCTTGCCCTGCTGGTCGCGCGACGCGCATAAGAACCGCATTCTACTAAACCAAAATACGGGGCCGAACGAATGACGTTCGAAGAAAAGGCATTCGAACGATTCAAGGAGCAGATTCTTCGGGACGGCCCACGCCTCGGTCTGGACGACCGGTTTCGCTTCGAGTGCCATCGCAAACTGGAGTGCTTCAATCATTGCTGCCACGACGTGAACATTTTCCTGACGCCGTATGACATCATCCGTATAAAAAACCGTTTGCGACTCACGTCCGGGGACTTCCTGGGGCGCCACTGCATCATTCCGTTAAGCAAGAACATGAAATATCCGATCGTCATGCTGAAGATGAACGATGACGAGCAAGTCAGCTGTCCTTTTCTGGAAGTCCCGAACGGATGTTCGATCTATGAAGACCGCCCCTGGTCCTGCCGCATGTATCCCCTCGGACGCGCAGCGCCCCCGGAACGGGTCGGGGGCCAGGACACACCGTTCTACTTCCTGCTCCACGATGACTTCTGCCGCGGCCATGAGCAAACCTCTCAGTGGACCGTATTCGAATGGTTGGACAATCAGGGCGTGGGCGAATACAATGAGGCAGCCAGGTTCTTTCAGCAGATCGTCCAGGATGACCGACTGGGCGGCGAAACGGAACTCTCGCCCCAGCAAATGGACATGCTCTTTATGGTCTGCTACGACCTTGATCGCTTCCGGCGATTCGTCTTTGCCACAGAGTTTCTCAATATGTTTCAGATCGCTCAGGAAACGATCGAATCCATCCGGGCCAACGATGTGGAGCTCCTGCAATTGGGCTTCGATTGGCTTCTCTTCGCTCTATGGAAGGAGCCCGCGCTGAAAATTCGTGACGAAGTGGTCCAGGCGCGGCTTGCCCATACAGGGACAACACCATGAGCAACGACAATGGAAAATCGCGCTCCAACGCCATCCTGGTGATTGGCGGAGGCATCAGTGGAATTACCGTGGCCGTCGAGGTCGCCGAGATAGGCTATCCGGTTTACCTGGTGGAAAAGTCACCTTCGCTGGGTGGGCGCGTAGCGCAGCTGAACAAATACTTTCCCAAGCTGTGTCCGCCTGCCTGTGGGCTCGAGATCAACTACCAGAGAATCCGCAAGAATCACGACAAGATCAAGACGTTCACCCTGACTGAGGTGGAGAAGGTAACGGGTCAGGCCGGCGCCTTCGAGGCGACGCTCACGGCCCACCCGCGCTATGTCAACGAACGATGCACCACGTGCGACGAGTGCGTGAGGGTCTGCCCCGCCGAGCGTCCGAATGATTTCAACTGCGCAATGGACAAGACCAAGGCGATCTACCGGCCTTACGATATGGCTTTCCCCGCCCGCTATGTCATTGATATGAACGTATGCCGGGGCAAGGAATGTGCCAAATGTGTCGAGGTCTGCAAATACAAAGCCATCGAACTCGACATGGCCCCCAGGAGTTTCCGGTTGAATATCGGTGCGGTTGTTGTCGCGACCGGCTGGGAACCCAAAGATGCCACAACGATTGAGAACCTGGGGTTCGGCAAGTATGCCAACGTCATTACCAACGTGATGATGGAACGGCTGGCAGCGCCCAACGGCCCGACCGCCGGGAAAATCCTTCGGCCTTCCGACGGCAAGCCGGTCCAAACCGCCGTCTTCGTTCAATGTGCCGGCTCACGCGACGAAAACCATCTCCCCTACTGCTCGGGGATTTGTTGCTTGGCCTCGCTGAAACAGGCCGGCTACCTGCGCGAACAAAACCCCGACGCCAAAGCCCATGTCTTCTATATTGATCTGCGCGCCACCGGCACCTACGAGGACTTCCTCGCCAAGATGCAGGGAGATGCAAACATCCTCGTGAAGAAAGGCAAGGTCGCCAAGGTCCAGGAAGATCCGCAAACCAAAGACCTGGAAATCGAGGTCGAGGATATTCTCGGCGGCGGCAAGAGGCGAATGAAAGCCGACCTCGTCGTGCTGGCCACGGGAATGGTCCCCACTCTGAAAGCCACTCCCTTGCCGCTCGAGCTCAACTGCGACGAATACGGATTCTGCGCCGCGGGCCCTCAGAGGCGAGGCGTGATCGCGGCCGGAACCGCCAAAGGGCCCTCCGACGTGGCCTCGGCAATCCAGGACGCCACGGGGGCGGCATTGAAAGCCATTCAGTCCATGAGGCAGTGACACTATGGAGGGAAAGACGTGGGTCTATCTCTGTAGCGGGTGTGGCATCGGCGACTGCGTGGACATGGAGACCCTGTCGTCCACGCTCAAACGCGACTGGAAGCTGAGCGAGTGCGTCGTCCATCCGTGCCTGTGCAGCGAGGAGGGCGTGGCGAAGATCAAGGCCGACATCGCGGTCGAACCCGCCTGCAATGTCGTCATTGGGGCATGCTCGGGCCGGGTCAATACCGACATTTTCATGTTCCACCCCGAGACGATTGTCGAACGGGCCAATCTCCGCGAGCAAATGGCGTGGCGGCGAGGTGCGGACGAAGATGCGGCAGACACCCAAATGCTCGCCGCCGACATCCTGCGTATGGGCATTGTCAAGGCCCAGAAGTCCGCCGTGCCCGAGCCGTTCATCGGGCCTGTTTTGAACAGAGCTGTTTTGGTCGTCGGCGGGGGCTTTGCCGGACTGAGCGCCGCTCTCGATTGCGCAAACACCGGTTATGAAGTCACCCTGGTTGAGAAGGAAGCCACACTGGGTGGCTGGATGGCCAGGTTGCATAAAGAAAACCCGATCCACCCGCCGTATCGCGACCTCGAAACACCTCCCATCCAGAAGTTGGTCGAGGAAATTCAGAACCACCCCAAGATCAAGGTATTCGCATCGGCCCAAATTGAAAAGGCCGTCGGGCAACCGGGCATGTTCGACGTGACCATCAAGTGCGACGGCGCCTCCGAGAATGCCCGAACGGTCGAGGCCCAGATCGGCGCGATCATTCTGGCCACAGGCGCAAAGCCTTACGACGGGAGCAAGCTCGCGCATCTGGGTTTCGGGACATGCGCGAACGTCGTGACGCACGAACAGTTGGAAGAGATGGCCCGCCCGGGAAGCATTGTCCGTCCCTCCGACGGCCAGCCAGCCCGAAGCGTGGCCTTCATCCAGTGCGCCGGCTCACGCGACTCGGCTCATCTCCCCTACTGCTCGACCGTGTGCTGCATGAACTCGCTCAAACAGGCGCTTTACGTCCGCGAGCAAAACCCTGAAGCGCGGGTGTATATTTTCTACAAAGACATGCGCACCCCCGGCCAGTATGAAAACTTCTACCGCCGGGTTCAGGAAGACGAGGGCGTGTATCTGACTAAGGGCGAGGTGACGGCAATCTCTGAAGAAAGAGATAAGAGTCTTCTCATCCGGGTCAACAACGCCTTGCTGGGGGAAGACATCCAGGTAAAGGCCGATCTTGTGGTGCTGGCGACCGGGATGGTCCCCTCGACACTCAATTCCGAAATCCTCCATCTCGCCTATCGGCTGGGTGGCGATCTGCCGGTGGACAAATATGGGTTCCCCAATTCCCATTTTATCTGCTTCCCCTACGAGACGCGTCGGACCGGCATTTACGCGGTGGGGTGCGTGCGGCAACCTATGGACGCCGCCGCCACAGTTAGGGATGCATCGGGGGCGGCCCTCAAGGCCATTCAATGCATCGAGATGACGGCGCGCGGCGCGGCCGTCCATCCCCGGGCGAACGATTTGAGTTACCCCGACTTCTATCTGAAACGCTGCACCCAATGCAAGCGGTGCACCGAGGAATGCCCCTTCGGTGCACTCAACGAGGACGCCAAGGGAACGCCCGAACCGAACCCCAACCGCTGCCGCCGGTGCGGGATTTGCCTGGGTTCCTGCCCCGAACGAATCGTCAATTTCGCCACTTACAGTATTGACATGATCAGCTCGATGATCAAGGCCGTCGAGGTTCCCGACGAAACCGAGGAAAAGCCGCGCGTATTGGTCCTGGTGTGTGAGAACGATGCCTACCCCGCGTTCGACCTCGCCGGCATGTATCGCCTCAGCTATGATCCGAATATTCGGATCATACCGGTGCGCTGTCTGGGCTCGATCAACGTCGTGTGGATCAAGGACGCTCTGTCGCGCGGCTACGACGGCATCCTGATGATCGGGTGCAAGTATGGCGACGACTATCAGTGTCACTTCATCAAGGGCAGCGAGTTGATGAACACGCGCAGCGACAACATCCAGGAAGCGCTCACCAGTATGGTGCTCGAATCGGAGCGCGTCCGACTGGAGCAATTGGCGCTGACCGAATACCACCGCATTCCCGGACTCATCGCCGAGTTCATGAAAACCATCCATAAGGTTGGCTTCAATCCATTCAAAGGAATGTAGCGAGAAGGAATTGCCAGAGGGCATTCTCTTGACGATCTACGCATCCACCTTCCGATGAGGACACGCTATGTCGGTACCCGCGCTGATTGAGCCAGATGTCCAGTTCAAGAAGCGGCTGCTGGAGGCCGGCGGCGATACGCTGAAGAAGTGTTTCCAATGCGGCACATGCACGGTGGCCTGTTCGCTTTCGCCCGATCAAGATCCGTTTCCTAGAAAGGAACTGCTTTGGGCGCAGTGGGGATTGAAGGACCGCTTGATGGCCGATCCGGATGTCTGGCTGTGCCACCAGTGCAACGACTGCTCCCAGCTGTGCCCCCGCGAAGCCGATCCGGGCGATGTGCTGGCGGTTATCAGGCAAAGCGTCATTGAGCACCACGCGATACCCGGTTTCCTGGCAAGGATGATCGCCTCGCCGAAATGGCTGCCGATTCTTTTTGCGGTCCCTGCGGCCCTCATGCTGCTCGTGATCTGGTTGACGGGGGGCTTCTCCGCGAGGCCGGAGGGGACCTCTCGGTTCCTGGCGGACGGGATTTTCTCGCCCTACGGAGGGGGATTCAAGGCGGCCAATTTCGATCTTTTCTTCCCCCATTATCCGATCGTTCTCTTTTTTGGGGGGCTCGTGGGCTTGGCGCTTCTCGGTTCCCTGGCCGGCTTGGTGCGGTATTGGAAAGCGATGGACTCCAGGTTGGGCCGCAAGCGCGCGGAAGGAAACCCCAGCCTGGTCCGCTGCGCCATTGCAGCCATCCAGGAAATTCTCATTCATAAGAAATTCAAGAAATGCGAGGCCACCGCAAAGCGTTACTGGGGACATCTGCTTCTCTTCTATGGATTCATGGTAATGTTCGCGACAACGGCGCTGGCGTTCATTCTCTACTATACCGCCGGCTATCCGTTTGGCCTCTTCCATCCGGTCAAGATTCTGGGCAACACCGGAGGGTTGGTCTTCCTGGTGGGATTGGTGATCGTGATTGTGGAACGCTTGCGGCCCGGCAAGCTCGCGCCCCGTAGCGGCTATGCCGATTGGCTATTCATTGTCGTGATTGGGATGACGGTTATCACCGGGGTTGTGTGTCAGATTGCGCGCCTGGCCAACGCGCCGATCTCCGCTTACACCTGGTATTTCATCCATCTCCTATTCGTTTTCTTTCTGCTGGTTTACCTGCCCTACTCCAAGTTCGCACATCTTCTTTATCGAACCGTGGCGATGACGTATTGTTATTATTCCGGACGAGAGACAGAAGCAGCGTCTGGCCGAGGCGACCAGGAAGCCATCGAGGAGCGCCCCGCCGCGTGACAACTCGCTCTTGACCAGAATTCCCAGGCTCTTGTCAAAGGGGCTTGAATCATACAAGTAGTCCTCGCTAATAGTTGCCGTGAGAGAACTGCAATGGCAGAGCAAAGAAAAAAAGGACGGGCATTCAGAACCCTCCAACGCATCTTCCCATTCCTGCGGTGGTTTAGAGGATACACAGTTTCCCATCTGCAGGCGGACTTTTTTGCCGGACTGACCGTGGCGCTCGTCCTGATCCCTCAGTCCATGGCTTACGCGCAATTGGCCGGACTGCCCGCCTACTATGGTCTTTATGCGGCCTTTCTTCCGCCTGTCATCGCGGTCCTGTTTGGGTCGAGCCACCAGCTGGCCACGGGACCCGTTGCGATCGTCTCTCTGATGACAGCCGCAACCCTGGAGCCTCTTGCCACGGCGGGAAGCCAGGAGTTCGTCGCCTATGCCATCCTTCTCGCTTTGATGGTGGGACTATTTCAGCTTGTCCTGGGTGTGCTGCGGCTTGGTCTGATTGTGAACCTTCTCTCCCATCCCGTGGTCACCGGTTTCACCAACGCGGCCGTCTTGATTATTGCCACCTCGCAGTTGGCCCCCCTCTTCGGGGTTTCTGTGGATGCGGGCGAACACCATTATCAAATCGTCATGAGCGTGATCAAAGCTGCCATAGAATATACCCACTGGCCCACGTTCGCTTTGGGTGTCGTGGCGTTTGGTCTAATGGTGGGACTGAAACGCCTGAATCCCAGGATTCCCTATGTGGTCGTGGCCGCCGTATCCGCGACGGTGATCTCTTACCTCATGGGATTCGAACGCAAAGTAACAACACCCCTCGACCGGATTGGACCGGCTTCGGTGAAAGAAACCATTCAACGGTACAATTCTAATCTGGCGGAGGTTGAGAAAAACGCGGCAATCCGGGTGCAATTGGTTGATAAGATCAATGCGGCAAAACGATCGCACAGTCCGCAGTCAATCGAAGTGGTCAAGCTGCGCCATGCACTCGCAATTCTGAATTTACAAACAGAGGGAGTGAAAGAAGAAGCGCGCAGCGGGCGCCGTCAGCTACGCCGCCAGTTCTTCGAGGGTGTCGAACAAGCCGATGGAACGCTGCGGTTTGCTCGCCAGGGCCAGACGAACCCTGAATCCAAACTCGATGAGCAAAGGTGGCGAATCGAGGTCGGCGAGGGACGATTGGATGAGAGCGCCATTACGCTGACCGGAGGCGGCGCTGTCGTGGGTCATATCCCGGCGGGGCTGCCGCGCCTGAGTATCCCAAAGATAGATTTCTCTGCCATTGCTAACCTCGCGGTCATGGCCATGATTATTGCGCTAATCGGTTTCATGGAAGCAATCTCGATTGCCAAAGCGATGGCGGCGCGAACCGGTCAAAGCCTCGACCCCAATCAGGAGCTCATCGGTCAAGGGCTGGCCAACATAATCGGCTCTCTTGGCCAGAGCTACCCCGTGTCGGGTTCCTTTTCGCGCTCGGCCGTGAATCTTCAAGCGGGTGCGGTGACTGGGCTATCCAGCGTGTTCAGCAGCGGCATGGTCGTCCTCGCGCTGTTGTTCCTTACGCCCTTGCTCTACCACTTGCCCCAGTCCGTGCTGGCGGCCATCATTATGATGGCCGTTTTGAGCCTGGTCAATGTCCGGGGGGTTGTTCATCATTGGCGGGCGCAACGCGGCTGCGGCGTGATCGCCGTGATCACGTTTGTGAGCACCCTCGTTTTCGCCCCCGACCTTGACAAGGGAATCCTGATCGGTGTGGTCTTGACGGTCTCCTTGTTTCTGCTGAAAAACATGAAACCGCACATTGCTATTCTGTCGAAACATTCGGACGGCGCCTACCGAAGCGCGGAACGCCACGGGTTGGAAATCTGCCACCGGATCGCGGTGATTCGGTTCAACGGTTCTCTCTTTTTCGCCAGTGTCAGCTACCTGGAGGAAGCCATCCTTGAACGGGTCGCCACCATGCCCGAGGTGAAACATATTCTGATCGTCGGAAATGGCATCAACGAAATGGACGCCTCCGGCGAGGAAATGCTCTCCAAGCTAGTTGACCGGTTGCGGGAGGCCGGTTATGAGTTATCTATGAGTGGGCTGAACGAGGTAGTCTTGGACGTAATGAAGCGCACGGGTCTCTACAACAAAATGGGTCGCGACAATTTCTACCCCAACGTGGCCACGGCCGTCAGCGCGATCTGTTCCGCACCCAACGAATGTTCCCGGGCAGCGAACTGCCCCTTGCGATATGTGCGGTTCAAGGTCCCATTGCCAACGTAGGGGCCCGGCAGCTAATTCACGGCCCGAATGGCTGTGACGTCCAATGAACTCGGCCTTAAACAAGAAGGCGCATCACCCCAAGGAGCCTTCCCATGTCCATCGTCACGATATTCAGCGGATCGCACTGTCGGGCGGATGAAGCGGCCGAAGCGGTCGCGCACGAATTGGGTTACTCACTGATCACGGCGAAACTCATTGATCAGACGTCCAACCGTTTTGGGGTTTCGAGGGAAACCCTGTGGCGAGCGATGCTTGGTCCGCCATCTTGGTTCAACCGCATCACCCGCGAGCGAGACCGTTGCATCACCTACCTGAAATTGACGTTGGCCCATCTGCTGAAGGAAGGAGACTGCATTTATCACGGTTTCGCAAGTCACCTTGTTCCCCGCGCCATTACGCACGTGCTGCGAGTGTGCCTCATCGCCAACCATGACCACCGTGTCCGGGCCGCAATGCAGAGCCTTGGTGTTTCCGAAAGGAAAGCGGCGAGAATCATTCAACAGGAAGACCGCGCGCGCTACGACTGGGTGTACCATCTCACGATGAAGAAGCCGTGGGACCCCCAGCTCTATGACATCGTGATGCCCATGCACGATCGTTCTGTTGAAAACGCTGTTCAGCTGATCTGTGAAAACGCCAAGAGCCGATCGCTCCAGCCGACGGAATCTTCCCGACAAGCAATGGACGACTTCCTGTTGGCCGCGACGGTCAACAAGGAACTGGTGGAGAGCGGATACTATTTTGACGTGACCTCAGAACACGGCCATGTTCTGATCACGCTGAATCAGGAGGTCTTCATGAAGGCGCGTCTCGAAGAGAAGCTGCGAACCCTGGCCGGCACTATTGAAGGAGTCCGGGATGTCACGGTCCGAGTGGATAGGTCGTCTCAGATGGAAACGCCTTTCGGTCCCATGGAGGCCGAACCACCCATTAAGGTCCTCCTGGTGGACGATGAAAAAGAATTTGTCGAGACGCTCTCCGAGCGTTTGCGCGTAAGGGAATTGCAGCCCTCCGTGGCGTACAACGGCGAGGAAGCGCTGGCGGCTGTGGCAAAAGACGAACCGGAAGTTATGATCCTCGATCTGAAAATGCCCGGCATTGATGGCATGGAAGTCCTCCGTCGGATCAAGAAAGAGCGACCCTCGGTGGAAGTAATCATCCTGACGGGCCATGGCTCCGAAGAAGATGAGCGGATAGCCAAGGAACTGGGCGCCTACGCCTACCTGGAGAAACCGGTGGACATCGCCATGCTGACCCAAGTAATGAAGGAGGCCTACCAAAAAACCCGGCGGTCCCGCGAGATCCAGGAGAGCGACCGGTGAGAATTCAACCCGCGAGGGGGTGGTTCACATCATGCTGCCATCTCTGATTCAGCACCTTCGAGCCAACGCAGCTAAGAGGAAGGATTTCTCCCAGCCGCGGAGCCGTGCGTATCGCGGCCTTTGGCTGCTTCTGGTTGTGGTCACTTCCGCCTTTTCCATCATTCCGCTTGTGATCATAACCGTCGCCAGTTATTCCCATTACGCGGACCTCGTCAAAGCAGAAGTGCTGAGGGAGATCGAGCAGCTGACGTCGAACGCAAAGAGCTCGTTGGAATATTTCGTTCAACAGTCTGTGGCGGGGCTGCGGCTGGTTGTTAACGAGAAAACCTTCGAGGAACTGAGCAACGACGACGAGATCGCCCGAGTCCTAAGAAACCTGCGAGCGTCCTATGGGAGCTATGTGGATCTAGGTCTGATCAATTGGGACGGCGTGCAGCAGTCCTATGTCGGCCCGTATAACCTCAAGGGAAAGGACTACACCGATCAAGACTGGTTTCACCAGGTTCGAATTCGTGACGCCTACTTCAGCGACGTGTTCACGGGCTACCGGAAGATCCCCCATTTCGCCGTCGCCATGAAGCACGAGACCGACGATGGCCGCTTCTACATTCTTCGGGCGACGTTCGACACCGAAGCACTGACGCAACAGGTTGCTCCCCTCAGTATCGGTCCTTCGAGCGATGTGTTTGTGATCAATCGCAACGGAGTTCTCCAGACGCCTTCGCGCTTGGCGGGCGAGATCCTCGATCCGAGTCCCATCGCCTGCCCGCCCTATTCAGCCACGCCGCAGACGCTGGAAGGTCTGGACAGGAGCGGACATCCCTATATCCTGGGCTACGCGTATATTCACGATTCGCCGTTCATCTTGATGATCGTGAGGCGGCCCGCCGCCCTCCTGGCCAAGCTGGCCTCTTTTCGCAGCCGAATCATTCGGATTGTCTTGTTGACCACCCTCACGATCGTCATCGTCGTGCTCTGGGGTGCCACCTATCTGGTCCGGCGCATTCGGGCCTCGGAGATCGCCAGAAGCAAGGCCTTCCGCGAGATGGAGCATACCAACAAGATGGCCACGATCGGCCGGCTGGCGGCGGGCGTGGCCCACGAGATCAACAACCCTCTGGCCATTATCAACGAGAAGGCCGGTCTCATCAAGGACTATTTCCTCGCGGAGAAGGACCATCACCTCGGAGAAAAGATCGCCGTCCTGGCCGATTCCATTCTCTCCTCGGTGGCCCGCTGTAGCGCCATCACGCATCGGCTCCTGGGCTTTGCCAAGCGGATGGAGGTTAGCAAAGAACGAATCCAGATGGACACGTTCATTGACGAAGTCCTGGGATTTCTGGGCAAGGAGTCTGTCTATCGGAATATCACGATCAACCGCCGCTTCCCCGAACGCCCCGTGGTTATTGAAAGCGATCGTGGACAGCTCCAGCAGGTGTTTCTCAACGTCCTCAATAACGCCTTCGAGGCGGTGGATGACGGTGGACGGATTGAGATCATGATGGATGAGCCGGATGAAAGGAGCGTCGCCGTCACCATTGCGGACAACGGTCATGGCATTGCCAAGGAAGACCTCGCGCACGTCTTTGAGCCGTTTTTTACCACGAAAAAAAGCGGGGGAACCGGCCTGGGCCTTTCCATTACCTATGGCATCGTCGAAAAACTTGGAGGCCGCATCGCTGTGGACAGCGCCGAAGGCCAAGGAACGCGTTTCACGATCACCTTGCCGCTGCGAAGCAACACCTAGACAGGAGTCAGCCATGTCCGAAACTTCTCATGAACAACCCCGCCCCCATCAGGTATTCTACGTTTCCCTTCGTCCCTTGACCATCGTCATGGTGATCCCGAAGCCGCCCATCAGCAGCAGGATGGAGAAGCCATACCACAATGTGTATAGGACGTAGAAGCATAGCAGCCCCACCAGCGGCAGCACGTTGTCGTGGGTCTTCTTGGCCTCGATGCCGCGGAAATTATAGGCGGGTTCGAGCACTTTAGCTGAAAGGAACTTGGCGAATTCGGCCTGCTCGTGGCGGTTCTCCTGCACATACCGCCGCGCCAACCCGTCAAACACAATCCACCAGCAAAAGAGGACTTCGCTCGGCGGCATCTCGTGCTCGGCCAACAGGGCCTTCTCGTTGTTGAGAAACGCCAGCTCTGCATCGGCAATCGCGGCTTCGCTCAGCTGCCCCATCGTTCCCAGGATTCTCGTGCGTCCGTCGACTGTCGGGCTGGCTTGGCATCCGCTGGCGGCAATGATACGATTGATCTCTGCCCCATCCAGTGTCTCGCGGGGCCTTATGCCGATGTCAATGGGGACATCGGCGAAGGCGACCGCCTCCTTGCGGGCGTCGGGAATATAATACGTCGAGTTCTTGGCCAGTTGGTTGAAGAAGTTGTCGGCCCATGCCAGGATCGTCTGCCCGCCCTTGGACAACGTAACTCCGGAGCCCAAGACAATGGCAAAAACGATCAGCCCGGCCAGTCCCAGGCCGAACTTGGCGCGATCCACAATGAGCGGGCCGCCTGCCGGGACCGGCTGACCGGACCGGTCCGTGCGCATCATGCGCAGGTTCCGCACGAACACCCCCAGAATCCACAATGCGAAGATCCCGACTAACCCGAAGAACAGCACCACACCGGCGTTCTCGATCCATACGCTCGCATCGCGCGACAGGGAAACGTATCCCAGGTCCGCCAATTTCCGCGGTAGCGCGCAGAGGCGGTTGAAAAACCCCGCCAGGATCGTCAGGGCGTAGAACGCCCGGATCTGGGAGCCCTTGACGACGTTGGTCACCAACGCCCCCATCTGCACCCCGATCAGCGAACCTACCAGCATGGCGACGGCGACGGTGTAAAACACAAAGCCGTAGATGGCGTATTGGAAGATGGACGAATAGGCCGTCGTGAAGATGATCTGGAGGATGTCCGTGCCGACCGTGGTGAACGTGGAAACGCCCATGCCATAGACGAACATCGGCAACGTCAGGAATCCCCCGCCCACGCCCATGATCGAGGCCACGAAACCCACGATGAATCCGCACGCGATCACCGGATAGATGCAAATGCTGCGCCCTCCAGGAACGATTGCCGTGTCGAACCCGACCCGCGGCCGAAGCGCGAGCCGCTGCAACCACTTAGCGAAGGGAGTCGTTGCCTCGACGCGGGACCGTGAAGCCTTGACTTTGCGCAAGCGCAGCCAGTCGGTGATCGCGTATAGCCCCAGGATGCCCAACACGAGCACGTACGTCAGGCTGATTACGGCGTCGCTCAGCGCTGGGCTGACGGAGAAGATCGCCCGGCTGAGCAGACCACCCAGCGTTACGCCGAAGAAAGAGCCGGCCACGAACCATGCCGCCAGGCGGAGATTGACGTTTCCCAGTTTCCCGTGGATCGTCGTCCCCATGATCGCCTTGGCGAACAGGTGAAACTGGTCGGTTCCCACGCACATGATCCCGCGAACGCCGAAACTCATCAGGGCCGGCGTCAGGATGTATCCGCCGCCCGCCCCAATCACGCCGGTGATCAACCCCGCGATCAGGCCCACGAGGATCGAACCGAAGAACATCTTTGGGGTTACGTACGATGGCATGAAGGCTTTGGATCCACCCAGCACGGGAATCTTCTGCGGCAACGGATCGCCCGACATCGCCGAGACGAACTCGGCGGGGGAGGCCGCGGGAGCGACTTGAGTCGGTTCACCCAGGGCCCACGACAGCGCCAATCCCACGATCACCGGTGCGAACGCCGCCAAGAGCAGCTTCTTGCGCCGGGCGAGGATGGTGCGGCCGAGTTCGATTTCCCACTGCGCCTGCCCCTTCGAGAGCGAGTGCAGGCAGAATCCGAAATCCTTCAGGACCTCCTGGAATCTATGAATCATTTGTTTGTCCCTTTGCCGTAAGTGGCTCATACTTGAGAGGTGCATCCGAGGCGAACGATCGTCAAGTCGGCGCGGGCGGATTGTCATATTCTCCCACAGTCGCTGTCAAGGAGCAAACACGGCAAGACATTCCACATTTTCTGATGGCCAGCCGCGATGAAACCACCATCACCCGCGTTGCGGGTTGAAACGGCTCTGTTGCGCCGCCTGGTAGGAAAACACGAGGCGAGAAGGACCGGGGAGACTGGGGCAACCTGAGAAGCACCGCCCGTAACGCTCTGCAAATGAACGGGGCTGTGACTACGCGATATGGCTTGCTTGCATACACGACGCATGCGGCGTGCTCAGGGGGTGAACGATGATGCGAAGAGTTCGTTCGTCAGAGACCTGAGCACAGTAAAGAAAAGGTCTCTTGGGATCTCCTGGCAGTTGACGGCAAAATCCTATCCCGACGAACGTGTAATCAGTTGGTCACGCCTTATGGCTTGGGGGCCTCGTCGGGGGGGATTTCAATATAGCTGCCACCGAAATAGGTATAGATGCAGCGGCCGCTGTCCACGAGGCTGCGGATCGCCAGTTTGCAGGCCTGTTTGTCAACACCGAAGCGTTCGGTCATGGCCTTGTGCAAGTCCATGGCTTTGTATTTCTTCTTGCCCCTAGCCTCTTTGATCATTTCGTACATCGCCTCCGCGAGTTGTTCGGTGGTCATTTCAGCCATGGTTCGCAATCCCTTCTGTGCCGTTTTCTCCTGTGCCGTGCACAAGGCATAAATCCCGAGAACTTGAACACCCTACCGTCTTCTACGCGTGATGCAGCTGGGCCGTTCGTTTCAGACTGAGGCCGGCATAGCGATAGTCGTCTATATGTTCTTTGGTGAACTGGATGCCGGCCAGACGGAAGAATTTCGGCCAGCCAATGCGCTCGATCATTTCACCCATGCGCTCGTCGAGCTGTGCGTTTTCGACCCAGATCTTGACAATACTTTTCACGGCCTCGACGACCTCGGGCCAGCGCGGCGGATTGTTCGGGAGATACGGAATCGCCAGCTTGGAGAACATGGGCTGGCTGCGAGTGTTCGATACTTTGCCGCCGACCCAAATCGAAACGCCATCCAGCTCCGCATCGGCCATGGGCAGAGCCGGGCACACGCTGAAGCAGTTGGCGCAAAACATACACTGCTCGTCAATGATCTCGACCGAGTCTTGACCATCCACCTTGGCCGGACGAATCGCCGCCGTCGGGCATGAGGCCACCACATTCGGGATCTCACAGACCTTAGCCAAGATGCCATGATTCACCTTTGGCGGGCGGCGGTGGATACCGAGAATGGCGATGTCCGAACAGTGGACCGCGCCGCACATGTTCAGGCAGCATGCCAGCGCAATACGCAGCTTGCCCGGGACCTTTTTCTCCCCCGTAAAGTAGTCAATCAATTCGTCCATGACGGCCTTGACAATGCCCGAGGCATCGGTGGCGGCCGAGTGGCAGTGAACCCAGCCCTGCGTATGAACAATATTCGAGATGGCACGACCAATACCGCCGACGGGGTGGCCAAGCGCTTTCAGATCGTCAATCAACGGTTGGATATTCTTTTCATTGGTCAGGAGAAACTCGACGTTGTTGCGGCTGGTGAAGCGCAGGTATCCGTCGCAGTACTTGTCCGCAAGGTCGCAATACTGACGGATCTTCTGAATACTCAGGAGGCGGGGAGAAGCCGCGCGGACGCTATAGAGTTTGTCACCGCTTTCGGCTACGTGAACGAGCACTCCGGGCCGAATCTGTTCATGGTATTTCCACGTTCCATAATTCTTCTTGATGATTGGCGGCAGAAACTTCTCGTAGTGCGGCGGACCGATATCGGTTTTCCTAGCCATGCTATCATCTCCTGAAAGGCAGTGATTTCCGTTTTGAGATTTCCCGGCCGATACGCTACCGGCTTACTGGTTTTCTTTCCCTTCTTCCTCTTCGCCGTTTTCACCCAGGTTGTAGAAAACGTATGGGTTATCGCGCGGATACGCGACCATTTCGGGCATAGGCTCCAAGCCGATCGCTTCGAGGAAGTTGCCGAAGCCGACGCGCAGGGCAAACTCGCCAATGCGTTCGCGACTCTTGCCTTCTTCGCACCAGATGTCCCAGATGTTCTGTAGTAATTGCTTGAACTCGCCGTATGACTCTTCGTCCTCAAGATCAATGAAGGGAATCAGGACGGACGACAGTTGGGCGCCTTGGACGATGGGGGCTTTGGCGCCGAGCAGGACAACGGCGCCTCGCTCGCGGCCAGGCACCAGCGCCTTGGGCATCGAGTTAATGCAATGCATGCACTTGACGCAGTTCGAGTTGTCTATCGTCAGTTTCTTTCCATTCCAGTCCATGCATCGCGTCGGGCAGCGGGCGACCACGTGCCTCTGAATGTCGAGACCGCTTTGGGCATACTTCGTGACCTCGGCGTCGTCCTGCTGGATGGCGTCCTTCCAGGTACCGATGATCGACATGTCGGCACGGGCGATCGAAGCAACGCAGTCGTTGGGACAGCCGGCGAATTTGAATTTGAACTTGTAAGGAAATGCCGGGCGGTGAATCTCATCCTGGAAGTCCTGTGTCAATTGATAGCAGAGTCTCATCGTATCATAGCAGGCCCACTCGCACCGAGCCATGCCGACGCAACAGTTTGGCGTGCGCACGTCGGACCCCGATCCGCCCAGGTCAAAGCCCAGATTGGTCAGTTTCTCGAATGTCGGCTCCAGCTGGTCGGTCGTTGTGCCAAGGAAGATAATGTCGCCCGTCGAGCCGTGCATGTTGGTCAGTCCGGAGCCGTGCTTTTCCCAGATGTCACAGAGTCCCCGCAACACCTCGGTGGTGTAAAACCAACCGGCGGGGTGGTTGATGCGGAGCGTGTGGAAATGGGCCACCTCGGGGAATTTGTCGGCCAGGTCGGAGTAGCGTCCGATCACACCGCCGCCATACCCAATAACACCGACAATACCACCATGTTTCCAGTGCCCGATGCGCTCGGTATAGGACTGCTCCAGTTGCCCCAAAAGACCGGCGGCCATCGGACTCTTCTCGGCCGCCATCTTGATCTCCTTGACAAAACTGGGCCACGGACCTTTTTCGAGCTCGTCGAGTTTTGGCGTTTCGTACTTCTTGCCTTCAGCCATCCCCCTGTCCTCCATTAGCCTGGTATGTGCTTGCTATCTCCAAACCTGTCGGCTCCCTCCCCCAATCAGTCGCCTCTTCAAACAGACTGACATGATACGTTTCGTCGTGCGGTCCGAGGCGTATTGTCCGGGCTGCTATCCCGCCGTCAACTGTTTTCCATGACCCGAATCGAATGGATTGTTGTCAAGAGAGGACCTGGAGCGCCGAGCGACTTCGTCACAGATACATCTCGATGTAGCCGCAGGGACATTCTTCGGCGCACTTCTTGCAGCCGTCGCAGTATTTCAGCTCGAATGTGTAAGGCTCGCCCTTGACAGGCGCCTGCTTAATGGCGCTGACCTGACAGTACATCCAGCATGCGCCGCACAGGAAACACTGCCCGCAGCTCATGCACCGCGCGGATTCGGCCAGCGCCTGCTCTTCCGTCATCGTCTTGTTGATTTCGAGATCAAGCCCTCCGGCGAACCGTTCTTCAACGGGCACCTGCTCGCCTTCATTGCGGTTCTTCTCCTCATAGTAGGATAGTTTCATCTTGTCTGCCTTGAGGATAGGCAGTTCCTGGGACCGCGAAGGCTTCTGGCCGCTGAGCATCGCCAGGATGGTTTCGGCGGCGTGGCGTCCCTGGGCAATGGCCACGACGGCGATGTTCAGCGAGGTCGCATCACCGCCTCCATAGACCCCCTCCACCGCAGTTTGCCCGTCTTCGTCAATCTTGATCCAGTTCTTGCTGTCACCCACGCTTTCCAGACCCTGGAAATCCGGTTCCTGGCTGATGGCAGCAATGACCATGGTGGCGGCGATGTCAAACTCCGACCCTTCGATGGGAATAGGACGGCGGCGGCCCGACTCGTCAGGTTCGCCCAACTTCATGCGCAGACATCGCATGCCGGTAGCGCGGTCGTCCTCCTTGTGAAATGTGACGGGCGCCGCGAGGAACTCCAGTTGGATCCCTTCCCTCTTCGCTTCCTCGATTTCGGCGTCAATGGCCGGCATCTCTTCGATGGTGCGCCGGTAAACAATCGTCACTTCCCTGGCGCCCAGGCGCTTGGAAACCCGCGCGGCGTCAATGGCCGTGTCGCCGCCCCCGACGACAAGAACCTGCTCCCCGACCTCGACCGGTTTGCCCGAGTTGACCCGGTTGAGAAACTCTTGGCCACTAATAACGTTCGGTGCGTCCTCGCCCTCGACGCCGAGCAACCGACCCCGATGGGCGCCGATGCCCACGAAGACGGCCTTGTATTCCTGGCGAAGTGACCCGAAGGGGATGTCCTTGCCGACCGAGCAATTGAGTCGCAACTCGACACCGAGATCCAAAATCCGCTGGATTTCTCTGTCGAGAATATCGCGGGGCAGGCGGTAAGCGGGAATACCATATCGCAGCATCCCACCGGGCTTGCTGAAGGCTTCAAAGATGGTGACCGGATAGCCCCGGCGCGCCAACTGGTAGGCGCAGGATAACCCGGCCGGCCCTGCGCCGATCATGGCGATCTTCTCGTCGTGTTTTTCGTCGGTCAGCTTCGCCAGAGGCCAGTTCTCCGCGAGCGCCTTGTCACCGAGAAACCGTTCCACGGCATTGATGCCGACGGGCCCTTCCAGTTGGGCGCGGTTGCAGTCGGTTTCGCACGGATGGGGGCAGACGCGCCCGCAGACGGCGGGCAGGGGATTTCTTTCTGTCCAAAGTTTCCAGGCTGCTTGGTAGGCTTGTTCGAGGCTTCGCCCAAACTTCTCGCGCTGGCCGATGGCGACCAACATGCCGCGGATGTCATTGTTATTGGGGCACGCGTTGATGCACGGCGGCATCTTGGGCGCCCATCGCGGACGCTCGTTTGAGGTGGCGCGGGTACCTGCGCCGGGAACTGCCCCGGGCCTCTTTTTCAGTGCCTTCTTTTCCTTGAGAAGGGCCATTTTTACTCCGCTTCTTGGTATATTCTATCCCCTTGTCCCTGTATGCTCCAAGGCCGCTTGAACACTATGTGGTTCAATAGCGCCATCACAGGCAGATTTATCGAGCCAGGTTGAGTCCTGTCAAGGGGAAAAGCGAGCATCCAGCCAGCGCACGTGTCTTATAGATCATACAGATTATTGGACTTACCGATCCAAAGCGGATCTCGGCGTTGTCAACCTGGAAAGGATGCAAGGGAACGACATGCGGACGTTTTTGGTCTCTACTCCATGACTGCCGGCAGTGCTGATCTTGGCACCAGAACCACCTTAAAACGCTGCTGGATTTTTTTCGACGCGAGCGAATTCCTACCAATAGAGTCGGAATTTATTCTTGACCACCAAACCGGAGTCCAGCATGCTTTCGTTGACGGCGGAGGAAGGCCGCTGAGGTCGAAAAACCGTTTTGCCGGAAAGGCGTCGCGGCGAGGAGTGGGGGTGCGCAGATGAGACTTTCCACAAAAGCGCGGTATGCCCTTCGGGTCATGATTGCCCTGGTGCGAATGAGCGAGAACCAGCAGCCGGTCAGTTTAGCGAAAGTCGCAGAACGCGCCCAGATCTCGTATCGCTACTTGGAGAAACTGGTCACTGCGCTGAAGAAAGCCTCTCTGGTGCTGCCGGTTTCGGGCCGAACCGGAGGGTATCACCTGGCGCAACCCGCCAAGGATATCCGGATCGGCCAAATCATCGAAGCGGGGATCGGTCCAATCAATATCGTGAAGTGCGTCAAACGGCCGGAGACCTGTATGCTGGCTGAGTTCTGCGAGTGTCGTCTTCTTTACATGCGGATCAATGAGCAAATCTTGCAGACCCTGAATGAGTATTCTCTGGCCGACATGACCGGTGAGGGATGGCGAGAGAAAATCTCGCGGCAGCTGGCTCCAAATGAGGACGGCGGCGGAGACCCGCAGAGCGACCGCCTTTGCGCGCAATGAATACGTTTCAGAAATAGGCCGGAACATCGGGCCGAGACTCTGTCATCATCATTCGGAGGCAGCTATGAGTTACGAACGGTTCGTCGAAGTGCTGAAAGACCAGGTCCAGATCACGGCGTTGGTCTTCACTAGGTAAGATGGCCGAACGCGATGGGCTTGCTTGCGTATCCTGCGAAGCTGCGCGGCCGGTCGCGTTGGATGTTGCCGTTATCTGCCTCGAATCCAGTGTTGACAACGGCGGTGCGACACCGTTTTCTTTCACTGCGGTCTGACGGGGCCGGAACTGCAAGAAATGAATCGTTTGTTCCCTGATTCTCCTCATGCCGACCGGTTTGACAAAGGCAAGAATCTACGATGAGTGCGGTGGAAACGAAAATCGGCAAGTATAGCTATCGTGTGGAGGCCAAGGCGGATCAGGTCGCTGATCGTCCTCGGAGATTCCTCGAGGCTTTTGCGGCCGTGTTGGACCGTTCCAACTATGGCTTGGCCCTCGATGCCTATGCGCGGTTGGGCGCGAAATGCAGCCGGTGCGCTTCGAGTTGCCAGCTCTACACGGCTACCGAAGACACGCGGGACATCCCCTGTCACCGCTCGGACCTGTTGCTCAGACTCTATCGCCGCTATTTTACCCCCGCCGGGCAATTCAAGGCGCGGTTGTTCGGCGGTTTCACCTTAACCGACGAATACCTCGACGAGATGGCCGAGGAATACTATCGCTGCACGGCCTGCCGCCGCTGCAAAGCCACGTGCCCCTTGGGAGTGGATCACGGGCTGATCACACATCTAGCCCGATGGCTCTTGGCCGAAGTGGGGATTGTTCCCAAGGCGCTGGTTGTGGCCGTGCGCGAGCAATTGGAAGGTGTCGGCAACACCTCCGCCATTCCCGTCGCGGCGCTCAAAGACACCTGCGAGTTCCTCGAGGAGGAGTTTCGCGATATTTACGGCGTGGATGTGAAATTCCCCATTGATGTCGAAGGGGCGGAATACGTCTTTTTCCCTGCCGTGTCGGACTATCTGCTCGAACCCGACACGCTGATGGGGAATGCCGCGGTCATGCATGTGACAGGCGGCTCGTGGACGATTGGAACCGGAAATTACGATGGGATTAACTACGGCCTGTTTTACAGCGACCGGATGATGGAGCGGATTGTCAACCAGCTGGTTGCTGAGGTTCGGCGTCTGAAGGGTAGAAAGGCCCTGATCGGCGAGTGTGGACACGCCACGCGCGCTGCCTGGTTTGTCCCGACATTTTGCGGCTCCGATGCGCCGGAAGTTGTGAGCTTTCTGCAATACACCGCAAAAGCCCTTCGCGAGGGAAAGATCCCACTAAAAGGGAAAGTGATTGAGGAGCGGGTGACGTATCACGACCCCTGCAACATTGCCCGCGCAGGCCGCATCACGGAAGAACCGCGCGAAATTCTGAAAGCGATTTGCACGGACTATGTCGAAATGACGCCCAATCGGACGGAGAACCTCTGTTGCGGCGGAGGAGGCGGGTCGGTTTCGATTGACGAAATCCGTCCGTTCCGAACGCAGAAAATGGGAAAGAAGAAGGCCGAACAGATCCGCGCGACCGGCGCCAAGATCGTCGCGGCTCCCTGCGCGAACTGCAAAAAGCAACTTAGGGAGGTTTGCGAAGACAACGGCCTGGACGATGTGCAGATTGTCGGAGTGCATGACCTGCTGCTGAAGGCGATTGATTTCGGCGTCGAAAAGGATGCCGGGAAGGCAAAAGACGCGCCTCCCGGCGAGAAAGAGAACAAACAAGAGGAATAAGCGGCGACGATGGAGACCTGGCTTGAATGGGCACGAGGCCCGATGTTTCGGGGCGCGCTGGCGTTCATGATTCTGGGGTTAATTCGACACGTGGCGATCACTTGGTTTGAAATCCGCCGCGCCCTCCGGCGGGCGGGTGACAAGAGTATTCCCTACTCAACGATTGCGAAAGCGACGCTCCAGTGGCTCTTTCCGGTCAACAGAATCAGGGATCGCCTAGTCTACAGCGTGACGACTGTCTCGTTTCACGTCGCAATCGTGATTGTGCCGATCTTTCTGGCCGGGCACATTTTGCTTTGGGAGCGCGGAACCGGCCTGTCGTGGTGGGCGATTCCCAACCATCTGGCCGATCTGCTGACGCTGGTTGCCTTGGTGACTGCGGTGGCCCTGGTCATTGAACGGGCGGCAGCTCGCGACACCCGGTCGCTGTCGCGGTTTGGCGACTACGCCATTCCTCTCCTCGTGGCGCTTCCGTTCGCCTCGGGGTTCCTGGTCATGCATCCCGAAATCAATCCGTTTCCTTTCGACGCCACGATGTTTGTCCATGTCATGAGTGGGAACCTGATTTTCATTTTGATCCCGGTGACCAAGCTCAGCCACTGCGCTCTGTTGCCCACTACCCGGCTGATTTCCGAGGTGGCGTGGCATTTTCCGCCAAGAGCGGGTAGTGAAGTCGCTCTGATCCTGGGCAAGGAGAATGAACCGATATGAAACCTGTCGCAATTCTCACGGACGTGACCCGATGCACGGGCTGTGAGGCCTGTGTCGGGGCCTGCAAGAAGGAATACCATCTCGGTCCGGACCGGCCATGGCGCCAGAAGGGCGCGATTGACGACCTGTCCTCCACGCGCCACACGACGATTCTGAGCCGTCCCGGCGGCCGTTATGTCCGCAAGCAGTGTCGCCATTGTAACCAGGCAGCATGCGTTTCGGCCTGTCTGGTCGGCGCGATGCAAAAAACACCCGATGGTCCCGTGATCTACGATGAGAAGAAATGTATGGGTTGCCGCTACTGCATGGTGGCCTGCCCATATAGCATCCCCCGGTATGACTGGAACAAAGCGGTTCCATACGTTCACAAGTGCACGATGTGTTATACGCGAATCAAGACGGGGAAACAGCCAGCATGCATCGAAGCCTGCCCGGAAGAGGCCACCATCTTCGGCCCTCGCGATGAAATCCTGGCGTTGGCTCGGCAGCGCCTGAAAACGGAGCCCCAGAAGTATCTCCAAGAAATCTACGGCGAAAAAGAGGTTGGCGGAACGTCAGTTCTCTATATCTCTGACATTCCGCTCGATTTTCTCGCCTGCAAACCCGCGCTGGGCGAAACGCCCCTCCCCGAGCGCACCTACGCCGCTCTCAGCAAGGTGCCGGGGATCGTCCTGGCTATGGGCGGTTTGTTGACCGGGATCTATTGGATTATTGGCCGGCGAATGCGGATGCAGGAATTGAAGGCGACCGCCGCAGCGGAAACACAAACGGAAAAAGCAAAGACAGCTGACGGAGAAAAAGAATGAACCGCCGACTGCGCATCGTGAAATCCGTTCTTTGGGGCTTTGTGGGTGTATGGGTGGTTGTCACTGTAGCCCGGTTTCTCCGTGGGTTGGGACCAACGACGGGACTGTCGGACGCCGTGCCCTGGGGCCTGTGGATTGCCCTCGACGTCATGGCGGGTGTGGCGCTGGCGGCGGGGGGTTTTGTCGTGGTGGCGACGGTTTATCTTTTCGGTCTCGAGCGCTATCGGCCTTTTGTCCGTCCGGCGATTCTCACGGCGTTTCTTGGTTACGTGGCCGTGGCCGTGGGTTTGCTCTATGACCTTGGACTGCCCTGGCACATCTGGTATCCGATCCTCTACCCCCAGTATCAGTCGGTATTATTCGAAGTGGCCATGTGCGTCATGCTCTACCTCGCGGTGTTGGCCTTGGAATTTGCACCCGTGGCCCTGGAGCATCCGTGGTTCGGTCATCCGATTTTTCGCGGCGCGTTGACGGTTCTCAAGAAGGCGACTCTGGTGCTCCTTATCGCCGGAGTGATTCTTTCGACGCTGCACCAATCGTCGCTGGGCTCGCTTTTTCTGATCGCGCCCTACCGGCTCGACCCTTTGTGGTACACCCCCATTATCTACGTTCTTTTCTTCATCTCGGCGGTGGGGCTGGGCCTGATGACCGTGACGATGGAGTCTCTGTTGTCGGGATGGCTGTTCGGCCACAAGATACGCACCTCGCTTCTGTCCGGTCTCGGTTTGGCCGCCAGTGTGGTTCTCGGTTTCTACGCCGCGATTCGACTTGGCGACGTGGCGGTTCGAGGCGTGCTGGGCCACGCCTTCGACGGCTCCTGGCAAGGATGGCTGTTCCTGTTCGAGACACTTGTTTGCGCGATCTTGCCGGCAGTGCTTCTTGCCGTGCGGCGCATTCGGCTAAGCGCAGCCGGCCTGGGCGTTTGTTCCGCCATGACCATTTTCGGCATGGTTTTGAATCGCCTTTCGGTGTGCATTTTGGCGTTTGAGCGACCGGAAGGAATGACCTACTTTCCCGCATGGACCGAGTTTGCCATCACCCTGGGTATCATGTCGGCAATGGCGCTGGTCTTTGTGTTCTTTGTGGAAAACTTGAAAGTCTATCCCCGGGAAGACAGGGAGAGTATTTCGGCCAGACCCGCCGAGCGCCTGAGTTATGATCCCGCCACACTTCACCGCCTGACCCCGGAATCCATTGCCGCGACGCGTCGTTACTCTCTCATTGCAGTTACGACGGCGGCGTTTGCGGTGGCGTTTTTGCCCAAAGAGGCCGTCTTTGGGCCGCAGCCGGTTCCTGCGCCGGTCTTCGGCATCCGGACGGTTGAAGGATTCCTTTTGAAGCAGCCCGGCGGGCGGCAGCCGAGAATCATGCTGGCGTCCCATATGGAGGACGCGCCGAACAAGGGCAGGCGCGTTTCGCTAATGATGATTGACGGCAACCGCAACGGGCGGCTTGTTTTGTTCACTCACAAGCGCCACATCGAAGAGTGTGGGGGCGAAGACTCGTGCGCAAAATGTCACCATCAGAACATGCCCTTCGACGAGAACACCTCGTGTTACGAGTGTCACCGCGACATGTATGAACCCACCGATATCTTTGATCATGCATTCCATGTAACGCATTTGGGCGGCAATGACGGATGCAAGGAATGCCATGTGAGTTTCTCGCAACCCAAAATGCGCCAAACCGCAAAGGCGTGCTTGGAATGCCACAAAGAGATGCTGGCCGCCGAGACGTTCGCCGGCGAGGAACAGGAAAAAACCATGACGGGGATCGCCCCCGGCTATATGAAGGCCCTGCACCGTCTGTGCATCGGCTGCCACAGGCGAGAGGTCAAAGAGAATCCGCAGAGACGTTCCCCGGCGTTTGCCCGGTGCGACGCCTGCCATGGGAACGCCGGCGATCTGGATTTGCGCCGGCTGGGTCCTTATGCGCATTCGGCTGACAGCCGCGATGGTGCTTCTCGCCTCGCTCAGGCTGCCCCCTTGTCCGGGGGCAACCGTTCGTTTGGAGACCACACTTCGGAGCAAAGCGGTCCATGAGTTTTAGGTCCATCCAGCGTTGGATTCGAAGCGAACTGTTCGATCAAACCCCGATCAATATCAGTGTGATTGACCGCTCGTTTCATATTGTCGAGGCCAACCGTCGTTTCGCCGAGGCGTACAGGAACTGGAAAGACCGCCCTTGCTACGAGGTTTACAAAGGGCGGACGCTGCGCTGCAGACACTGTGCTGCAGTAAAGACGTTTCTCGACGGGAAAGTGCGCGTGCGAGAGGAAAAAGGCGTTCCGCGCGATGGGGAACCGACGTGGTATGTCGTTCACATGTCGCCGGTCAGAGGCCGAGACGGCTCGATTCCGTATGTGGTCGAGATGTCCACGGACATCAGCGAAATCAAGCGACTCGAACGCGAGAAACTCGTAGCGGAACGGCTGGCTGCTGTCGGCCAAACCGTCGCGGGACTGGCACATGGGATCAAGAACATCCTTATGGGTCTGGATGGCGGCATGTATGTCCTTCGCTCCGGTATCGAACGCTCCGATGGGGGGCGGATCGCCAAAGGATATTCCATGCTGGAAGAAAACATTGCGCGGGTATCTTCCTTCGTAAAAGACTTTCTTAGCTTCGCCAGGGGAAGTCACCCAAAGGTGGCTTTGGTTGATCCCAATCAAATTGCCCAGAAAGTCATCGAACTGTTTCGTGACAAAGCGGCGCTGTCGGGGATTGAGTTGCGCTGCCACTTGGACCCCAATGTGGCACCCGCGAGGCTGGACGAGGAGGGAATGCACACGTGCCTGGCCAACCTGGTATCGAACGCCCTCGATGCTTGTGAGATGAGCGATAAGCACAAGCGCCACGTATCGCTTTTGACGCGGGAGAAAAACGGTGCTTTGCTCTTTGAAGTGGTAGATGACGGCTGTGGAATGGACTACGAAGTGAAACAGAAGGTCTTCACGACTTTTTTCTCAACGAAAGGAACGAACAGAGGCACCGGACTGGGGCTGTTGACCACGCGGAAAATTGTGCAGGAACATGGAGGCAAGATCCTGGCTGAGTCAGCCAAAGGGAAAGGCTCGATTTTCCGAATCGAACTACCTCGCAATCGGCTGCCCAAACCGGCCCCGCGCAGCTCTGAGAGCGGATGAAAAGGAGGCGTGCCATGGCGCAAGCCTACGAGAAAACCATCCTGGTGGTGGACGACGAGCCGAACGTGCGATTCTATCTGCAAACGGTTCTCGAAGACGCAGGGTTCCGTGTGGAGACCGCTGCGAACGGCGAGGAAGCCCTCGAGAAAATCAAAGTCAAGCCCCCCGACTTTATCTCTCTCGACCTGGTGATGCCCCGAAAGTCCGGTCGAAAACTGTTTCATGAACTCAAGAAGAACAAGGAGTGGTCTCGCATACCGGTCCTCATTGTGACCGCACATGCAAGGGACGAGATGGGTAAGAGCGATCTCGAGGAGTTGTTGGGACATCGCGCCCTGTCAGGGTCTGGCGTGTATCTGGAAAAACCCATCCAACCCGAATCCTATGTGCGTTGCATACGAAGGACGCTTGGCGTGGATGAACCACCCGCTGAGAACGAGAGCGCGACTCTGAAGGAGAAATTGCAAGCCAAGCTGAGCCAGGCCAGTCCGGAGGCGTTGCAACGGGCGCTCGAAGCGCTTGAGAAATAATGGCCCGTTGCTCCAGGAAATCTTGCGACAAGGAGAAAACACCTATGGCGGAATCGCAGAAAAAGGGGAAAACCATCCTAATTGTTGACGACGAGCCTGATGTGGTCACCTATCTGGAAACACTCCTGCAGGACAACGGTTACGACACGATCTCGGCGGCCGATGGTGTGGCGGCGATGGAAGAGACAAAGGCCAAACGCCCCGATTTGGTGTGTCTCGATATTACCATGCCCAAAAAATCGGGTGTTGGCTTCTACCGCGCGCTGAAAGAAGACCCGAATCTGTCAACCACGCCGGTGGTGATTGTCACCGCCGTGACAGGATACGCCGGCGATCCCGAAGGATTCAAACGATTCATCAGCACCCGCAAGCAGGTCCCCCCGCCTGAAGGGTTTATTGCCAAACCGATTGATCGGGCGGATTTTCTTGACGTCATCGCGAAAGTATTGAGCGCGAAGCAGTAACATCGCTCGCCAAAATGCAATCGGTGGATTCAATATGTGACTGAAGGATCTTGCCACACAAGGAGGAGGTTCGATGGATGTTGCTGTTCACCTCGCCACATATGTGGCGCTGGCGATTTTTGTGGTGGCCATTGGGGTCCGGTTTCTGCGGATTCGCAACTATCCGCTGAATCTGCGATGGGAGATCTATCCCGTGCCGCACGAAGGCAAGCGCGCCGCCTATGGAGGGTCAAAGATGGAGGAGGTGGACTATTGGGCGAAGCCGCATCCGCCGGACTGGATTAGGGAACTGAGGTTCATGCTGGCCGAAATGATCTTCATCAAGGCCCTTTTCGAGCACAACCGCAAGCTGTGGTATCGCTCATTCCCATTTCACTTCGGCCTCTATATGGCGGCGGCGTTTGCGGGACTACTGGGCCTGAGCGCGATCCTCGAGTTGGCCGGCACACCTTTCGAGGGACCCGAGGTATCGCGCTTGGCGGTGGCGTTGAAAGCGGCGGCGACCGTCATCGGCGCGGTGGGGTTTGCCCTCGCCATCGCCGGGTCGCTGGGCTTGCTGTTTATGCGCATGACCGACAGCGACCTGAAACCCTACACCCACTTCTCGCATTACTTCAATCTGGTGTTCATCGCGGCAGCGCTGGTGCTGGCCCTGGCGGCCATGGTCACGGCCACGCCTCCCGCGGCTCCTTTCCGCAAATACATCGCTAGTCTGATCGCGTTTGATCTTTCGGCCCCGCTGGGCGGTCCACTGACCGGTCTGGCCATTGTGGCCGTCTCCCTACTGATCGCCTACATCCCGCTAACCCACATGTCCCACTTCTTCGTCAAGTGGTTCACGTGGCACGAGATTCGGTGGGATGACACGCTCAACGTCAAAGGCGGACGAATTGAAAAGATGATCGAGCAGGCCCTCCAGTATCGCGTCAGTTGGTCGGCCGATCATGTGAGGGGCAACGGAAAGAAAACCTGGGCCCAAGTGGCAACGGAGGAGATGCCGAAAAGTGAGTGACAAGAAAGACTTTCGCATCGAAGACGTCAGCAAGCCCGGCAAGCAGTGGGCGCATGTTTCCAACAAGGATCTGATGCCCATGCCGCCCCCGCTTGACGATCCGGCCAACGAACCCGAATGGCGCGAGATCACCGATCAGGCCCGCGAGAAGTATGAAGCGTCGCTCGACGATACGCTGGTTCTCAACATTCCCAAACCGAAAAGCAAAGAGGAGGAGCAGGCCCTCGTGCGCAAGTTTCTCGAAGGGCTGTCGAAGCTGTTCAGCAAGGAGGACAACTGGCCCTTTCTGAAGCCGTTCATGTTGACCATCGAACATTGCGCCAACTGTCAGACCTGCTCCGAAGCCTGCCATATTTTTGAAGCCAGCGGCCAGAATCCGATCTACCGTCCGACAGTGCGCGCCGAGATCTTGCGGCGCATCTATCACAAATATCTGAAACCGGGGGGCCAGTTCTACGGCAAATGGCTCCATGGCGACATCGCCCTGAACTGGAAGACGGTTGCGCGACTGGCCGAGCTGAGCTATCGCTGTAACCTGTGCCGCCGGTGCGCCCAAACCTGTCCCATCGGCGCGGACAACGGCCTGGTGGCGCGTGAAATCCGCAAACTCTTCAGCCAGGAACTCGGCATTCACACCGAAGAACTGCACGACAAGGGAACGGTCCTGCAACTGAAGGTCGGCTCCTCAACCGGCATGAACGCGCTGGTTGTCAAGGACAACATTGACTTCATTGACGAGGATACCAGCGAACGGACCGGCATGACGATCAGGACGCCCTGGGATAAGGCAGGGGCGAACATTCTGCTCATCCACAACGCCGGCGAGATTCTGGCATGGCCCGAGAACGCCGGCGCGTTTGCCGCGATCTTCGAGGCGGCCGGCCTCCGCTGGACTCTCTCCAGCGAGCTGGCGGCCTACGACAGCGTCAACTATGGCCTGTTCTATGATGACATCATGCTTGCCAAGGTTGCGCTCAAGCAAGCCCAGGCGGCGAGAAAACTCGGCGTCAAGAAGATCATCCTGGGCGAATGCGGACACGCCCACAAGGCGCTGACCGTGATCTCCGACCGCGTCCTGACGGGCGATTTGAATATTCCGCGCGAAAGCGCTCTCCCCGTGTTGCGCGATATCGTCATGTCGAATCGGATCCGCTTCGATCCGTCCCGCAACGATTTCCCGGTCACGCTCCATGACCCGTGCAACGTGGTGCGCATGATGGGCATTGTCGAACCGCAACGGCAAATCCTGCGCGAGATTTGCCCGAAATTCCGCGAAATGGAACCGCACGGCGTGAACAACTATTGCTGCGGGGGCGGCAGCGGCTTTGCCATTCATTCCAAACACAACTTTGAGGACTGGCGCTTCAAGGTCGCGGGACGAAAGAAACTTTCTCAAATCCTGACCGCATTTTCGGATTGCCTCGATCCGGCGATCAAGAAATACGTCTGCGCTCCGTGCAGCAACTGTAAGGGCCAAATGCGGGACATCTTTAGGTACTATGACCTGTGGGAAAAACACTCGATCCTGTATGGCGGGTTGGTGGAATTGATCGTCAATGCCATGGCGGATGTGAAACCGGGCTACATCGAATGGGAATGGCGTTAGGCCGCGTTTCTCACAATGAATTATAGCCGCCGACGTAAGGAGGCAAACACACAGCCCTCGGCAGCCATCGGCCTCTTTACCTCGGCGCGTGTCCGCCTCCTTACGTCGGCGGCTACAGTCTGTCCGGGCCTTGAATGACCTGGACGCTCTTGTCTCGCCTCCAACCTCTCGCCTCTCACTTCTGTTTTTGGAGGCGGGCAAACTCAGGCGCCTCTTGACAGCGAGCGTAAAGGCGAGCATGAGGTTTGGACGAACCAGAACGGACGGCCGTGACACCCGCGCCACGTAAATCATCAGGGTGCACAGAAGAGAAAAACGGCAGGGAGGTTCTACCGGTGGCTGAGCAAAAAACTGTTTTTACAAGTGAAGATTGGTGGTCCGTTTGGATCGGTCTCCTTATTTTCATTTTTGGCTTAGGCCCTCTCTTGGGTGTGGATTTTCTTGGCTGGGCAGTGGAACCGCAAATGTGGACAAGCCTATCCAAATCCATTGCCCCGGTTTCCAAGAAGTACGCGGGTTTGCCGGCGATACTGTCCCTTTTGTTCACCTATGTTGCTTTGTTGGCGATACTTGGCATCGGGGCGAAGGCGTTGGGCTTTAACCTGGCGAAGTTCTTCTACGGATTCACGGTGATTTTCTTCCTCACCTGCGTGTGCAATGTCATCGGGTATAATGCTTATATTGCGGCGAATCGCCCCGTTGACCTCGAGAAATTTAGAATCGCCTGGTCGCTCAAGCTGACCGGCGAAGCGGGGCTTATCCTCGCCTTGCTCGCGGGTCTGTTTATTGGCAATTTCCTGCCGCAGTTCGCCGAATCGTTGCGTGAGGCCACGCGTCCGGAATGGTTCATTAAGTCCGCGATCGTAATCCTCGGGGCCGGCCTGGGCGTCAAAGCGGCAGAGCAGCTGGGATTTGCCACGACCCTCATGTTCCTCGGTTTGTGTGCTATCGTCGTGGCGTATCTTATTTACTGGGCATTGGTCTATTTCTTAGCGAGAAAGTTTTTCAAATTCAGCCGGGAATGGTCTGCGCCGCTGGCTTCGGGCATTTCCATCTGCGGTGTTTCGGCCGCCATTGCAACCGGCGGTGCCATCCGCGCCCGGCCAATCATCCCGATCATGGTGTCATCGCTTGTGGTCGTTTTTGCAGTGGTCGAGCTGGTCTTGCTTCCCTTTCTTGCGGCATCCATCCTGCCAAACGAACCCATGGTTGCGGGCGCGTGGATGGGCCTTGCCGTAAAAACCGACGGCGCTGCCGTGGCAAGTGGCCAGATTGTGGAATCGCTGATTCTGGCAAAAAATGCAGCGCAGGGTATGAACTTCGAGAAAGGATGGATACTCAATACGGCAACCACGGTAAAGGTCTTTATTGATGTTTTCATCGGCATATGGGCTTTCATTCTGGCTCTCATCTGGACGACAAAAGTGGACCCCAAACCGGGAGAGAAGGTCAAGGCGGGGGAAATCTGGAACAGGTTCCCGAAGTTCGTGATCGGCTACGCCCTGACCTTTTTGGTCATGCTGGTTATCGTAATGGCCATCCCGCAGGTGAAAGATGACGCAAAGAGCGCCAGCGGCGGAGTGGAGGTTTTCAGAAAACTGTTTTTTGCCCTGACCTTCTTTTCAATTGGCCTGGTTTCCAATTTCAAGAAGCTCTGGGAAGAAGGGATCGGACGGCTCACGGTGATCTACTTGATATCGCTTTTTGGGTTTGTCATATGGATCGGCTTGTTGATATCCTGGATATTCTTCCACGGTGTGAAACCGCCAATTGCCGGCATGTAGAAATGAAAGAGGGGGATAACCCGTATGGCTGAACCGAAACTGTCCGACGAATTGAAGAAGATGGAATATGAGCCGCTCTTGCCGATAGAGAAGAAACTCATTGTATGGAGTCTGATTCTGGGCGTCTTGCTCCTCGCGCTGCTCATCTGGATCAGCTACACATTTTTCCCCGCAGCCTCTCAAGCAGGCGGGTAGATTCAAGGGCATGAACACCGGAGTCGAGGTGAGTCCTCACAAGGGGGACGGCTGTGGCCCACCCTTGGCACGAGCTGGTATTTCGGGAACGGGATACGAAACTCATCTTTCTTTCGGCTTCGGCCCCCGTTTGCCGGGAGCGAGCGGCCCAACAGCCCCTCCCGTCGCGAAACAGAAGACACCAACCCATATGGGAAATGTAACGACAGGTCATTCATTTCCTCTCTCCTGCAGCAGGGGCCGGTTAAATGAATAACCGGCCTCTTCATTACGTCTCGACGAGCAGCGCAACCCTCTGGATGGCATTATTGCCGGAGCGGAGGAATGGGCGCGGCATGGGCTGCGCGATGCCGTTGGCGTCAATCGTGCGGCAACGCAGATCATATTTGCCGGTTGGGACGTTTCGAATGAGCGCGGCCCAATGAACGATGGTATTGGGGATCGGCCAGGTCAAGGGTCGGCCGGTGGCGGGGTCCACCTGCTTCGGCACCGGCGGGAGTTTGCCGTCAGGCAAGTCTTTGCCCCATTTCTCCGGCGGAGGAAGGATGGCGGCGTCGCGCCAATCGCCTTGGGTCAGATAAGGGTCATCTTCAGGCAAGGCCTTATCCTGGGGATTGAGCCAATACTGCGCCTTGGTCAGGCCGGAGATGCCCACCTGGGCCAAACCCGTGATCGCAAAGGGCTGGCCGGCTTTGACGCGCTCGGGCGTGTGGATGAAGCGCGCGCACGTTTTGATCGGACTTTCGACGTCGTTGTTGTTGCGGGCGTAAGTATCGTTGGCTTGGTAGCTGTTGGTGACCAGGATGCGTTGCAGCCATTTGATGGATTTGTTGCCGTAAGCGCCGGGCACTACCATGCGGACCGGTGCGCCGCCCGCGGGCGACAGCCACTGGTCGTTCATCTTGTAGCAGAGGATCACCGGCAATTCGCCGGGCGCGTCTTCGAGGACGCGGCCAATCGGCAGCGAGCTTTGAAACAACTGCTTGGGGTCGTCGTTGTGGTAGCCGTAGTAAAAGATGCGGCGGATTTTCTGCTTGGGCTTCGTCATCCAGAACACTTCGCGCAACGGCACCCCTTCCCATAGGCCCATGCCGAAGGGATTGGGGACGTTGGTGCACGTCAGCACGTGCAGAAAACGCACGGCGTGCTTTTCCGCCAGTTTTATCAGCCCTGCCCAGTCCAGCGCGTTTCCCGCCGCCTTCGAGAGCGGGTTGTCCAGTTCGGCATCGCTGTCGGGATCGGGCACGATCTCCAGTTTCCAGGTCTCGCGGGTGAGACCCACTTCGGGCAATTTTTCGGGCGGCAGTTTATGCGGAGGCGGTTTGCCGCGTCCGCCCAGGATGAACTTGTCCAGCGGGGTGAGGTATTCGAGTTTTCGGACGGCTTCAACGAGCGTCGGGTCCGAGGCCACCTCGCCGGCGACTTGCCGGGCCCAGAGAGGCTGCGATCCCAACGCGGCCACACCCGCTGTGCCGAGCTGGAGGAAGTAACGCCGCGTGAGAGAGGCATGTTCCAAAGCGAAGTGTTCGGGATTGTTCATGGACTGATCTGAAACAGCCGTCTTTCAAAATCGCTCATGATCACAGGAAATGCTCGCGCCCGTTCGAAATGCAGGTCAAGGCCTTTCAACAACCTTGCGACATCAATATTGCGAACTGCCGCGATTCCCGCCCGCTACAGAGCTTGCGGCTCTTCTTTGATCGAAATGGCGATCTTGTAGAGAAGCGTCAGGACCAGCGCGCCGATAGCGTAAACTCCCACGCTGATGAGGACTTCGGGGATCGTCGGCCGATACTCGGCGACGGTTTCGAGCGGCGTCACGGCAAACCCGCCCATGATCAGTCCCAATCCCTTGTCAATCCAGGTGGATACAAAGACCATCCCACATGCCAGCGCCAATAGGCTCTCGTTCTGGCGTTTGCTGGGACTGAGCAAAATGAGGATCGCCAGAGCAGCCAGGATGGCCGCGAACCACATCCACGGCACCAACGGCGCATGGCCCTCGTAACCGAAAAAGAGATACTGCAAACCATGCCGATGGCTCGGCACACCGCTGTAGTAGGACGTGAAGAATTCGAGCAAGACAAAGAACACGTTGATGATCGTGGCGTAAACAACGATCAGTGCGAGGTTCTGGATTGCCCGCCGGCCTGGATCAAATTTCGAAAACCTTCTAACCACGAGACATAGCAGGATCAAGAGGGCCGGCCCGGATGCGAAGGCCGACGCCAAGAAGCGCGGCGCGAGGATGGCCGTCAGCCAATAGTGGCGGCCCGGCAGACCACAGTAAAGAAACGCAGTGACGGTATGAATACTGACAGCCCAGGGGATGGAAAGGTAGATGAGAGGTTTGACCCATTTGGGCGGTGGAACGCCATTGCGTTCGCAATCGAGCGTTGTCCATCCAATCACGAGGTTGAGCAGCAGGTAAATCGCCAGCACGATCATGTCCCAGAACATGACGGAGTTGGGAGAGGGGTGCAGGATCATGTTCAGAGCGCGCAGGGGTTGGCCCATATCCACGAAGATATTGAGCATACACATCGTCACAGCCGCAACGGCCAGGAATTCGCCCAGGATGGTGATCCGCCCAAATTCCTTGTAGTTATGCAGGTAGTAGGGGAGGACGACCATGACGGCCGAGGCGGCGACGCCAACCAGGAATGTGAACTGGGCAATATAGAAACCCCAGATGATGTCGCGGCTCATCCCCGTGATCCCCAGGCCGTTCATGAACTGATACAGATAGCATAGGAGTCCCACGCCGATGGCGGCGAGCAGGCCTACGATCCAGCCGTAGTAGCGGCGTCCTCCAACCAACGCTTTTGCCAGCATTCACTGCTCCTCTTGTTTCGATAGATCAAACCACGTAGAAGACCGCCGGCTCGGTGCCCAGCTCGGGCTTGCGCCGGATCGTGTAACGCGAGTTGAGCAATTGCCGGACCTTGGAGTTTTTGTCATGCAGGTCGCCAAAGATCAGCGCGCCGGAATCGCCGGCGGCCTCCACACAGGCGGGCAGTTTGCCCTCTGCCAGGCGCTCCGAGCAAAAGTTGCACTTCTCGACGACGCCCTTGGTGCGAGTGGGATAATCGGGGTTGATTTCCTTGATGCGCGGCCGGGGATCTTTCCAGTTGAAGCTGCGCGACCCATAGGGGCAAGCCGCGATGCAGAACCGGCAGCCGATACAGCGATGGGAGTCCATGGCGACAATGCCGTCGTCGCACCGGAAGGTGGCCTTGGTCGGACATACCCGCACGCAGGGAGGATTGCCGCAGTGGTTACAGAGTGTCAGCACGGAGACGTGGCTCAGCTCCGCCGCCAGGAACTCATGATACTGGCTGGGGAAGACGCGGTCGTAGGGCTCTTCCCAGATCCATTTGATCTCATTCTTGCGGTCCGGCGTGCCGTCCTTGTTTCGGAAATCCGGCACGTTGTGGGCTTTGTGACAGGCCTTCACACACCGATTGCGGAGATCGGGATCGAGGCATTTGCGGATGTCAATGACCAGACCCCAGCGCTCGGCCTTCAGTGACTTTCCGCGCGGGGAGAGAGCCTCGGGTGCAATCCGTCCCGGCGCGGCAAGGAGCCACTGTCCGCCGCCGACGCCGACCGTTGCGAGCGAGGAGATTCTCAGAAACGCTCTGCGGTCAACCGCCATCACTTTCCCTCCTTGCCCACGGTGGCTGGATCAATGTGACAGTCCCAGCAATAGGTGGGGGTATGAACCCCCACATAGGCGTGGCAATGCTCGCAGTAGGTTGCCGGGCTGGTGGATTGGCCTTTTTCGTTCGCCTGCCCATGGCAGGCCATGCATGTTCTGGTCAGGCTCTTGTTCCATTGCTTGCCGTCTTTCGCGGTGTAGGTGCGCTCGCCTTGGCGGACAACCTCGTCGCGCCAGCGAATAAGCATCTGCATGTGGTTGGCGCGCATGTAGGCCTTCGCTTCGATGCATTTTTCCCCTGCGGTGTTTGGCACGGGATTCGCGAAGGGTGGTTTGCTGCCCGCCACGCCATACCACATGGGGAACGTTATGAGCACCAGGAAGACGACGAGGCCAGGGAGAATGTATTGCCCATGGTAGAATTTCATTCTGCATCCTCTTCCTTAAGCGGCTCGCTGCGCAGGTTCAACTCCCGCTCCTTTTCGCCTTTCATGACCAGGGCGTTGCCGACCAACTCGTGCACCCCGGAGACCTTGACCGCGGGCACCCAGTATTCCATCAGGGTGGTCAGTGTGGCGCGGTCAATGGCGCACATGGCCGTCAGGAGATTGACACCGTATTTTTCGTGAACAAAGTGGACGGCGTTGGCCCGAGGGAGACCGCCGCGCATGCGCATTTCCATGTTCTCGTCATTGCCGAGGCCGGCGCCGCCTCCGCAGCAGAACGTCTGCTCGCGGATGGTGTTCTCCGGCATCTCGTAGAAGTGATTGCAGGTGTTCCGGAGGATATGGCGGGGCTCTTCGAACAGACCCATCGCGCGCGCGGGATTGCACGAATCGTGGAACGTGACCTTGTAGCGATCGTTGCGGCTGCGATCGAGTTTCAGTTTCCCATGGTAAATCAGATCAGCCGTAAATTCCGCGATATGAACCATTTTGGTTGAGCGCGCGTTCTCGAACCGCGTGCCTGTTATCGGCGAAACCGGCTCTTCGAGAAAGTCGGGCGGGCCGTTCATCGTGTCCATATACTGGTGGAGAACACGCCACATGTGCCCGCATTCACCGCCCAGAATCCACTTCACCCCGAGCCGCTTGGCCTCGGCGTAGATCTTGGCGTTCAGCCGCTTCATCATTTCATGCGAGGTGAACAGGCCGAAGTTGCCCCCTTCGGAGGCATAGGTGCTCCACGTGTAGTTCAGCCCGCTCTCGTGAAGCACCATCAGGTAGCCGATCAACGTGTAGATGCCCGGATCGGCCATTACGTCGCCCGACGGGACGACGAACAGCACGTCGGCGCCCTTCTTGTTGATCGGTAGATCCACGCGGATGCCCGTGATATTCTCAATGTCGTCGGCGAAGAATTCCAGATTGTCCTTGAGCGCGTGGGGGGTAATGCCCATGTGGTTGCCGGTCAAGTAGCACTTGGCCACAGGCTCCACAACCCAGTTGATGTTCAGGCCGACCAGATTGAGCAGCTCGCGGCCCACGATGGTGAGCTCGGCCTGGTCAATCCCGTAGGGACAGAAGACAGAACAGCGACGGCATTCGGTGCATTGGAAGAAGTAGTAGAACCACTCCTTGAGGACGTCGAGAGTCAGCTCGCGCGCGCCCGCCATCTTGCCGAGCAGCTTGCCGGCCAGCGTGAAGTCGTTGCGATAGACCGATCGCAACAGTTCGGCGCGCAGCACCGGCATATTCTTGGGGTCGCCCGAACCGATGAAGAAATGGCACTTGTCCGCGCAGGCCCCGCAGCGCACACAGATGTCCAGGAAAATCCGCAGCGAACGATATTTGTCGAGCCGCTCTCTCAATCCTTCGAGGATGATCTGCTTCCAATTCGCGGGCAGCTTCCAATCCTCGTCGGTCGGCGACCACTCGCGCGGGTTGGGAAGGCCGACCGTCTCAAGGGCCTTGGGTTTCCCCGCGTAGCTCCACGTGCCCCGTCGGAAGTCAACCGCCGCATCCATCCAGCCCTGGGACTTGCGTTGGAACGAGACCTGCGCCAGCTGTTTGGGTTTGGGCAGCTCAAGTTCTGGCATATTTACTCCTTGTCCACCGGGATACCGGCCGCCTTCATCTTGTCACGGAATTCGTTTTCATATTCCTCATAGGTGTGAACCTTGACGGGGTAGTTCCACGGGTTCACGTGGCGGTGCATGCGACTGGCCCCATACATGTTGCGTGTTGGGCTCAGGAAAACGCCGATCATGTGCGACAGCTTGCTGAAAGGCAGATAGGCAAACAAAACGCTGACCAGCGTGACATGGACGTAGAAAATTGGCTCGATCTGGCCGGTGGGAAGTTTGGGGCGGAACCGCATCAGTCCCATACACAGGTTCTTGACCTCGGTGATGTCCACGCGCAGTGCTGTGTAACGCATGAGGATGCCGGTCAGAGCGATGGCGATCAGCAGGAACAACGGGAAATAGTCGGTCGCCAGCGAGATGTAGCGAATCGGGGCGAGAACCAGCCGCCGCAGTAGAAGAAAGGTCACGGCGGCCAGAAGCACAAAGCCGCTCACGAAAATCGTCGGAGATCCCACTTGAAAGAAAGCGTCGAGGGCCTCGACGAGCTTGAGCGGGCGCGGCACCGGGTCGGAAAAGAAGCGATAATGGCGCAAGAAGACGACGAGGAAGGAATAATGAAATGCCAGCGCCCCCAACCACAGCCAGAGGCTGGTTTTGTAAGCGAGGCGAAGCCCGTCGTTTTCGCGCGACACAAATTCGTGTCTCACGTTCCGAAACAAACTGCGGAAGACCAGAACCTCCAGGGCCAGCCGGCCGATCACACCCATGCGGGTGTGGGGATTCTCGATCGGATTCGACCGGATCCACGGCAACGAGGTCTGTTGGCCGCAGGTCGTGGTGATGTTGAAGGGAACGGGGGTCCGTGCCCACGACAGGACACGCCAGACAATCCCGATCAGGAACGTTGCGATGGCGGCATATGGGATCACCACACCGAACAAAACGTCCAACCGGCCGAGTCCAACAGCCAGCCAGGACACAGCGATCAGCACCAAGACCGCGATCAGTGGCGACAGGACATTCATGGACACCGCCCTTCTGGAGGCTGACATGTTCCGCGGCCTTGGAGTTGCGTAACTTTCTCAGACGACGTGGTAGCCCGCTCCAGCAACCGCGCCGTGTTTCTTTTTATCTCGTTTATGCGGATCTCGAAGATTTTTTCCCGGCATTCCATATAGAGGTCAAAAGCCAAAAGCGCCAGCCGGTCAATCTGCGCTTCGAAAGCCGACATCGCTTCCCGCGTTTTCTCGTCCTGCATCTGTTCGTGTAAGATTTGCCGAACCACACTTTTCAACAGCGGGACAAAAGCCAGCGCCTGGGACGGCGGCACATCCTGTACCGCCCTGATCCGAACCACGCGAGCGAGCGCTGCGCGGCAACGCTCCGTGTCCGCCCCGTCCAGAAGCGCTTCGAATAGACTCTCAAGCCCTTCCTTGAAGATCGCGCCGACGGGGTTGGCAAAGGGATCCGGGCTCTCCCTGATGAACTTCGCATACTCATCCGAGTAGATGGCAAGTGCCTCATCGAGCCATGCCTTGCAGACCGCCACTTTCCGTTCTGCAAGAAATACTTTCAGCGACAGGTCCACAGCGACCTTGTCTCCTTGCCACCGGCTTGAAAGATTCCATGGATTCGCGAAAGTTCACACCCCGCGAAAGATGTTTCTTTGGCGAAAAAATGTGTGGTTGAGGAGTCGCCTTTTTCCCGCCCGCTGCCACGGCGGAAGTGCCATCGCCTTGCAACTTCTTCAGGCGATCGGGTCCGCACTTGTCTGACGTTGCAGCACTGCCCCTTCGCCGCGCCACACAAATCAGTCCACGCTGTGAATTCTGCGAGGCAACACCCGGCCTGACAGTGCGCTGGGTGAAATAGCCCGGAGACTATACGCAGCCGGTCGGCTTGGGCAAGCCCGCGACTTTGCAGGCACCCTTGGCCGGACCCGAAGGGAACAGCTCGTAGATTTCCTTGAGTTTCAAGCCCGTTTCCTTGCAGAGCTTGCGGATCATCGGCGCCACACCGAACTCCAGGTAGTAGTTGCGGATCATGTTGACCACTTTCCAGTGGGCCTCCGTCATTGCCTCCACGTGTTCGGTCTTGGCAAGATCCTTGGCGACCCCTTCACTCCAGAGCGAAGGATCGGTGATGAAACCGTCCTCGTCGGTCTCCATCTCAATTCCTGCCAGCACCACCTTGGGCATCGCTTGGCTCCTTTCTTGATTCGACCTTTCATTTTGCGGCGGAAACCACCGCCTCCGATGATGTGTGTGCGCATCGGCGTTCCTGCCGGATTTTCTTACATAGATCCACGACGGACGAAGCCCAACGAGGCTCGCCGAGAGCATGGACATGCACATACGTCGCAAACGTGTTCTTGTAAACCAACCCATCCCGGCCTTCAGAGAATCCTCGACCCCGTAACAGCGACAGAGCAAACGTCATACTCCTTTCATCCCAGTCCACCGGCCGCGAATAATGAAACTCATGTCCCTTGAAGTGCGACCCGGCGGTCAGGAACGGATGGGCGCCTGTCACGACGGCCTCGACATAACCATGCCCCTGCGGGGTCTTTTCCAGGACAGTTGAGAAGGGGAAAAGCCCGGCCATCGAAAACTCCCCCTGGTCGGTCTTGAGCCGCTGGCCCAGATACATCAACCCGCCGCATTCCGCGTAGATGGGTAGTCCTTCGTCGGCTGCCGCGCGGACCGATTCGCGCAGCGTCACATTGGCCGAAAGGGCCGGAGCGTGCTGTTCGGGAAAGCCACCGCCGATATAAAGGCCATCGAGGTCGGGAGGCAACATTGGGCTCCGCCGCGCGTCAATTGGCATCAGTCTCGCCCCAAGGCGCTCGATCGCTTCGAGATTCTCGGGGTAATAGAAGTGAAAAGCCGAATCGAGAAAATAACCGATCCGCGGCCCGTCCACCGACGGTTCCCCGATTTCGTGCGAGGGAGACGCGGCGGCGCTATCCAAGCGGAGCGTCAGCGGCGCGGCTTCCCAAGCCACGCGCCAGAGCGCCTCCACATCCAGATAGGTCTCCGCCAGTTTTTCGGCCGCCTCGACCACCTCCTCAGGGCATGTTTCCTCTTGAGGGGGTACGAGTCCCAGGTGACGTTCCCGAAACGCGAGATCAGGGAGTCGGGGAACCGCGCCGAGAGTCCTGAGCCCGGCGCCGCGTTCGACCGCCGTCCGGGTTATGCATTCCTGCCGCGCTGTGCCGAGCCGATTCAGGATCACGCCAACCACGTTGATCTGCGGGTCCAACAAACGGCATCCAAGCGCCGCCGCGGCCGTCGTGCGCGTTCGCTTTTCACAGTCGAGCACCAAAACGACGGGACAGGCGAGAAGCTTGGCCAACTCGGCCGTGCTGAAACTGCCTTCCGAGTCAACCCCGTCGAACAATCCGCGGTTGCCCTCGATGAGATTGACACCCATCGTGATCGCGTGGTCGCCAAAGGAGCGGGCCACAACCGCTTCGCCCATCAGGAATGTGTCGAGATTGCGACAGACGCGCCCACAAGCCGCTGTCAGCCAAGCGCTGTCTATATAGTCCGGTCCCTTTTTGAAAGCCGCACAACGCCATCCTCGCACACGCCAAGCGGCCAACAGACCCGTGGATAGCATTGTCTTGCCGGTGCCACCGCGCTCCCCTGCGAGAATCATGCGTGGGCAAACGTAACTCATGGCATATCTGGGGTAGATAGTCTCTTGCTCAGAACTTCGAGTGCCGTCTCCGCGCCTGGCGAGAACAGGGCTTCCGCGTGATGACACTTTCCAACCGTCAACCACAGGCGCATTTGTCAAATGCGGCATGGGCGCAGAGACAGTCAAGGGGAAAACGGTCGGATCATCCGACGGGGGCGCACCTCAGTTTAGTTGGCAAAGATGAGGCCACAGTTCGTGCCAACGGCCTGAGAGTTGTCGAGATTTCAATTCCAAGAGACCTTCGTCCCAACACTGCGACCAGAATTGACCGCCGCTGTCCCTGGCGAAAATGCCATCCGCAAGGTGCGTTCTGGAGTCGAGGTAGTGCTTGAAGTAGAAGGCCCGAATTCGCCGTAGATGCTTTTTGTTGAGGACGATCAGTTGGTCCAGACACTCGCGGGGAAATTCTTCAGCACAAACGTCGCACCCTCAAGCCGCGACAGCGGCTGGGTCGTTATGGCAAACCCCTGCAACGTCTGAGCGTACAACCCCCACACCGCATGCTCCTGCGCCATAGCGTCTTCCCACGTGGCGGCGTTAGCGCTCCATAGCGTGAACATGAAGCCCATAGAGATGGCCAGGAATGCCACATTATGAACCCCTTTTGGATATCGGTCCGCTTTCATCGCCATGCCGCTCCTTTTGTTTGGATGACACAAGGAAGAACATTTTCAAACACTGGTCATTTTGGAACCGCGGCAGACCCTCTAAGTTTCCGATGGCAATCAGGGCATGTCTTTCCGCTTCCAAAGCTTCTCGTGATACTCCCTCGTGCCGCGCATGTCCTGGAACTTTTTCCAGGCCCGCTCCGCTTCGGCCAGTTTCTGCCGATATGTTGCCGCGGCCTCGCTGTGGCCGAGCGACTCCTCCATTTTGATCATTGCCGGATAGACCGTCCCACAGCGGAAAGGGTGTCCATTCATTTTCTCGATATACCGGCGCGCGTATAGGAGCGCGTTGGGAATGTCTCCCTTAGACTGGTAGTATCCCATCAGTTTCAAGAGAGCAACATCCTCGTGGCGCACGATCCAATCCTGGTATCCTTGCGGGTAATAGCAGATTGTCTCAAGAAACTTGAGGTCCTCGGCGAAGCGATTCTTTTCCGCGTGACGTTCGATGACCTTGTTGTAATACTCAACCTGTCTTTCCGGCGGCGTCGCATAGCCCTCGGCATAAAACATTGCGATCGTCATGTAGGCCTCGTCAACCGTATGGTTGGGATTGTAGGCCAAAATATAGTCGAGGATCGCTCCCTGGACTCCTGGCGTCGTATCCGGATCCAAGGGTTCTCCCCGAAAGACTGCCTCGAGCAGGGGGTGGGTGAACACGAGCCATTTCTCGTCTTCTGCGACCCAGTGTCCATCGGGATAATCTTGCACAACTTTGTGCAGTTCCTGCAATGCGCCATTGACATCGTTATACCAAAGCATCCGGCCTCGAGCGAGAATGAGGGCAGCATCGTCGGCAAATGGACTGCTTGGGCGGTGTTCCACCGCGTCCCGCAAGGCAGTGACGAACGGGCGAACAGGCCACGCTTCAGCGGGAACCACACGCTTTTGTCTCCTAATCTGGAGCGAAAGTCGGTAGTCTGTAAGTACGGGATCTGGACCTGCGCCCAAATACTTATGATGCTCCCGGGGAATGTGAAACGCGAGGATCAAAGCTTTTGCGTCCTGGGGATTCTCCAGAATCATGCGCCTCCAGGGTGAACGAGGGGGCTGTGAAACTTCGGCTGCACCCAGCCCGAAGGACAGCGAAAGCGCCATCACACAAGTAACCCATTCAATCCTCATGCCGATTACCTCCATCTCGACGTTACTCTCGTCCCTCCGTCCCTCCCATCGGTGGCCCGCCGAATCCGCTCGGAACTCTTGGGACCCATAAACATTGATTTCCGTCACCGGGACGAACGTTCGGTATCCAGTCTTGGACTATTGTGCTCCTGTATTTTTCGATAACATAATCCTCGTACTCACTCTTGCCTTTTCCGGGATATGAACAGTTGGTCGATGGGTCACGATTTTGATCCCCTGCCCAACACCAGCAGTGCTAGTCCCACTCGTACTAACCAGGATCGGGCCGGCACATTCAGCCAAGACCAGGGCAGTGATCCCTGGAGCAGCAACAAGCAGAAGGCGCACGCGCAGTTCCTTTTTCATTCACTTTTCCCGCCTGAAACGACATCCGCCGAACCACTTGCCGGTTCATTCCCTTCGAGAATGACAACGGCTGTTGCGTGATCGTCGGTGTGGGTGAGGCTGACCAGGGCGCGGACGGCGCCCAACTCGCGCATCCGTTCGGCCGCGCGGCCCTGGACGACCAAACTAGGCTTGCCGCTGGGAGCATGAACCACGCCGATATCTCGCCATCGCATCCCGCCGCACAGGCCCAGTCCCACGGCCTTGAGAAAGGCCTCCTTGGCCGCGAATCGCGCGGCATAGTGCATGGCCGGCCTATGACGATTCTCGCATTCCCGCCGCTCGGTTTCCGTAAACACACGTTGAACCAACCGCTCGGGATGGCGAGCAATCGCTGTCTCCATCCGTGCAATCTCAACCAGGTCAATCCCAAGCCCGACGATCACCGGAAACACTCCCCGAAGTAAAAGATAGCGAACTATGACGGAAAGGGGAAATGCAGGCCAATGCTTGAGCGTATCCCTGCGACTGTGCGTGCATTCGAAGTTTCGTCCCAATATGGGCCGGAATCCAAAAAAAACAATTGCCTATTTCCACGAAAAGATCCAAAGGAAATAGGTGGGGGTATGGACCAGGCTTCATAGTAAAGTTCTACGCATTCGGAGGCCAAGCGTTCGATGACCAGACTGCTTTAGGCTCTCAGTCGCATCGGGCGCACAAATCTCGCTACCCTGAGGTAAACACCAACGTGACGATTCGGACAAAACTCTGCTCACCCTTGCTGGCACTGTCAATTGCAATGACTGCCGGACAGGCGGCGGCCACCGTCGTCTTGCCGCAGAATCTGGAACAACTCGAAGCCCAGGCACAATTGATCTTCGTGGGTGCGTGTACAACTTGCACGGCAACGATAGACGAGCACGGCATGCCAGTGGCCATCTTCACATTTCGGGTCATCGAGCCTATCAAAGGCGATTTCAAGAAGACCAGCCAAATCGAGGTCCGGCAGTTCGGCAGCGGCATTCCAAATGCCAAGGGGTTCGCGCTTCAAATCGCCGGGCTGCCCACCTATCCGACGCACCAAAAGGTGGTTTTGTTTCTGAATCCACCAAGCAAGATCGGCCTGACGGCGCCTGTCGGACTGTGGCAAGGCCTCTTTCACGTGGAGCGTGACGCGGAAGGAAGGGAAGGCATTCGACTCGATCCGGTTCGTCGCAAGCTGCTCGTCAGCAAAGTGAATACGGCGAAGTATCTCGCAACCGGTCGCCTGAAGGCAGCCGAGGAAGTCCTTCTGACCGACCCACCCGAGTGGGTGGAATTGACAACGTTCTGTTCTCTGATTCGCAAGATCATTCAGGAACGTGAGCGGACGGACAAGGAACCGTAGGGGCAATTCACGAATTGCCCTCATCGAACGTTGCTGCGAAAGGGACTTGTGAATGCGGTCAACTTGGCTCGTTGCGATTGTGGTAACTGTGCTCGTTGGAGGCCGGCCGATACAGGCAGGTGGTCCATTCGTTTACGCCGATAATGGCACAATTGTCAAATGGGCATCAAGCGGCGGCCATACCAACATTGTCCTGACGTTCGACCAGGGGAAACTGGGCGTCCTTACCAATTCGCAGGCCAATGCCCTCGTGGCCAATGTTCCTGGCGTTTGGAACGGAGTCCCCACGGCCACGGTCAACCTAACGATCTCGTCCACTCAATTGACCACCGACGTGACCGAGGTCAACTACCTGCCAATTCTGTTCAGTGGTTTCCCTCACGGCTACAACCCCGTCGTTTACGACGAAGACGGGGCAATCATTGATACTCAATTCGGACTGGGCATGCGCAACTCCATCCTCGCCTTCGCCGGCCCAGTTTTCCAGAGCGATCCTAAGCCGCCCAACCATCCCCTCGGAAACATCATCGAAGGACAGATGGTTTTGAACGGCCGCGTGCTCGACGGTGTAAATAATGGCTACTCGAACCCCGAGTACACCCAAAGCGAGTTTGAAGGTGTGATCGTTCACGAAATGGGCCACATGTTGGGTCTCGACCACTCGCAAATCAATGTTACCGATGACAAGAATGACGACCAGCCCACAATGTTTCCCGCGTTTTACGGGGGCACAGCCATGCGCAGTCTGTCGCCCGACGATATCGGATGGATTTCGCACCTATACCCTTCGTCGCAGTATGCGACCTCATTTGGGTCTATCACGGGTCAAATCATTCAGAGGACGGGGACAACGGATAGCGGATTTCAGGGACTCAACGTCATCGCGCGGCGTGTTGGGGGGACGCGCGTGGACGCGATCTCCTGTGTCTCGGGCTATGTCTATCGCGTGAACTACGGCCCCATTGACTTAGCGGGACGCTATTTGATTCCGGGCGCCCCGCCGGGCAGCTATACGGTCGAAATCGAGAAAATCTACCCGGGTTTCACAGGAGGCCACAGCGTTGGGCCTCTCGACCCACCTGTGGGCTTTCCGGGAATCTCCAGTCCAGAATATTATAATGGAGCAAATGAGTCAGCGTACGACAACTCTACCGACAAGTCGAATGTCAGCGTTACCGCAGGCGCCCAGACCGCGAATATTAACATCATTCTGAACACCGAAATCCCACCCCTCAACAGCGCCTCTCGCTGGTCGCTCTATCGGTAGATCGCGCCCCTAGCCCCTAAACGTCCCCGTGACGACGAACGCGGACGGAATACCACGTGCTCGCGGGAATAAAAAAGCACCGCCGAGCCGCCAGCCCTTTAACCAACCTCCAGCCTCTTGCCTCTAATCTTTTTTCTCTCGCGCTTTTCCGGCTTTACCTCGGTCCAGCTTGCGCAGGTATTGGACGGGGTCCACCAACAACTGGCGGGGCTTGCTTCCCTGGTAGGGTCCGACAATACCGCCGTCTTCCATGAGGTCCATCAATCGTCCTGCGCGGGCGTAGCCGATTTTCATCCGCCGCTGGATGAGCGACACAGAGGCTTTGCGCGACTCCAGGATCAACCGCAGTGCCCGTTCATAGAGCTCGTCGGTTAGTTCCTCGTCGGTAGCCCCAGGCGCAGTAAAATCCTCGACGGCATACTGAACGTGAACCGGCTGACGGTCGCGCTCATGCCCAAGTACCCGCTCGGCATCATCAATGGAACGGGGAGATTCACTGGTTGTGGGAACATCCTCCAAATGGCCATCCTCGGTGGTTTCCACCTCGCAGACCTCGTCCGCGACCGCTTTCACGCGCACCTCCGAAATGGCCCGTTCCGCCGCCAATTGCTCCTCGGTCATCGCCTGGCCTTGCGCGGTGATAAACTCGACAAGGCGCTCCACCTCGGCGTCCGAAACGAATGCACCCTGGAGCCGAACGGGGCGGACCGAACCACCCGATGAGAACAGCATGTCACCCTGGCCCAGGAGCGCCTCGGCGCCGTTCATGTCGAGAATCGTTCGGGAGTCCACCTTGGACGAAACCTGGAAAGCAATGCGACATGGAAAATTGGCCTTGATAATGCCGGTGATCACGTTCACGGACGGGCGCTGAGTGGCGACAATCAAGTGGATACCGACGGCGCGCGACATCTGGGCCAGCCGAATCACGTTTTCCTCGACTTCATTGCGCGCCACGAGCATCAGGTCGGCCAATTCATCCACAACGATTACAATGTGCGGCATATAAGGCAGTTCGCGCCCAAACTTGGCGACCGCTTCCTCGCGATCGAGCGCCAGGTTGTTGTAGGCTTCGATGCCGCGGACGCCCAGATCGGCCAGCTGGCGATAGCGCTCTTCCATCCGGCCAACCACCCAGGCCAAGGCGGCGGCGCTCTTGCGCGGATCGCCGACGACCGGCGCCAGTAAATGAGGAATCCCTTGATAGATGCTCAATTCGACGCGTTTCGGGTCTATCAGGATGAACCGCAGCCACTGGGGTGTGTTGCGCAGCAGGAAGCTACAAATGATCGCATTGATGCAGACGCTTTTGCCCGAACCCGTCGCCCCGGCGATCAGAAGATGGGGCATCTTCTCCAGGTTGCAGACATAGGGCCGGCCGTCTATGGTTTTGCCCAAGCCAAACAGAAGCGGCTGGTCCTGGCCTTGAAAGTCCCGTGATTCCAGAATCTCGCGCAAAGTCACAATGCTCGCCTTGCGATTGGGAATTTCGATGCCCACGGTCCCGCGGCCGGGAATGGGGGCCAGAATTCGCAACCGGCTGGCTCGCAAGGCCATGGCGAGATCATTCTCCACCGTCACGATGCGGCTGATCTTGACCCCTGCGGCAGGTTGGATTTCGAACAGTGTGACTACGGGACCTTGAGTGACGCGCGTCACGCGCACTTCGACGTCAAAGCTGGCCAGCTTCTCCTCGATCGTCCGCGACAGCGTTTCGATATCTTTTTCGCTCAGAGATTCGCTCGATGGAGAACCTGGAGCCAGAAGATCGAGTGGAGGAATCTGGTAACCGGCGAAAAGATCGAGCTGTTCGCTCGGAAGAGAATCCAACGTCGCCAGGCTCCCATCCTCCTCTTCTTCCGCTTCCTCTGGTTCATCGTCTTCGGCGACTTTTGGGACGATCGCAGACTCGACAGTCAACGAGGGTAAATCGCGGTCCTCGGCAACCGGCGGGGCACCGGCGGCATCGAGATCCACACCAAAGACGCGCGAACCATGTCGGCGACGAAACCGTGACTCCGGCAGTCGCGGCTGGAGGCCCGACGTCCTGAATTGTTCGGTCAGCCGGCCCAAACGGCGCGTGAAGGCCTCCTGTCCATAGCGAATCCGCTTCCAAAGTGCGGCGAGAAAACTGTAAAACAGAAAATTGGTCGCCAGAAGGATGCCAATAGCCAAGAGCGCGCTCAGCGTCAGATAAGTCCCCGTTCGGCCCAGATAGCGCGGCAAGTTGGGTCCGCGGGGGCTGACGAGAAAGGCCCCCACCGCGCCACCCCAGTTGAACGAGACGAAATCGCGCTCCGCTGGCGTGTGAACAAACTGAACCAAATCGTAGCCGATTTGTGCCAGCAATCCGCATCCCGCCGTCACGACCAGCAAGAGACCAATCATTTTGAAAAGCGCGTGGGACCAGATGATACCGCGAAACCGTGTCACTCCCCAGATCAACAGAATGCCGGGCACGACGTAGGCGATCGCTTTGCCGAGAGCGAAAATAAGAAACCGCGCAATGGTTTGACCAACGGGGCCGATCAGGTTGGGAGAGCGACTCGCGGAAACAATCGAGAGAATGCACGCAAGTGCCAGGAATAATATGGCAATCCCTTGAACTTCGTTCAGCGCTTGCTGGCTGATACCGAACCGCGTGGACTTCTGGGAGGACGTTCCTGCCATCGTCGCCTGCTGCCACCTCAGCTGGGCTGGCCCGCAAGGGCGTCTCTTGCGAGTGTGCCCGGGAACGGGAACTATCCAACCTCAACACCTCTTAAATAGGACCGGACGCGGGGCCAACGCAAGCTTTTTTTCCTAAAATTGCATCCGCCCCGGTCATACCTTGAGTCTGAGTAGCCAACGTGCATACGGGTGCATGTCCAAATTCCAGAAGAGGTGCCGTTCCGCACATTTGTCGGTTTCCCCGACAGGATAGCCCGTCTTTCTTCCCACGCTCCCCTGAAAGGGGAGGCGAAAATAGCCAGGGGCAACGCCCCTGGAACGTAAGACCGTCCTCGGACAAGCTCTGTAGGAGCGAGCGAAACCGATCGGCCCAACCCGCCGTTGGCGCGCCCCGTCAGGGCTTGACCACCGCGGGGCCGTCGTTTTCCAGGGGCGTTGCCCCTGGCTATTTTCGCTCGTCCCTTCAGGACGCGGAAGAACGACTCTTTCCGCA
>Ga0315280_10000849_pt1 | contig 55201 bp, 39 predicted proteins | sample YL17G06_40_MG_FD_203697 | JGI IMG/M metagenome (GOLD analysis project Ga0315280, IMG submission 203697) | Sediment microbial communities from Yellowstone Lake, YNP, Wyoming, USA - YL17G06_40 | ecosystem: Environmental > Aquatic > Freshwater > Lake > Sediment | place: USA: Wyoming | collected... | reverse complement strand
AACTGCTCGTACGGGTTCCGTCCCGGTCGCTCGCCCCACCAGGCCCTGGAGAGCTTGCGGAACGACATCCAGGGAAGGAACGGCCGATGGATCCTGGATCTGGACATCTCGAATTACTTCGGGACGATCGATCATCGCCCGTTGCGGGCGGCGTTGGACCAGCGGGTCAAGGATGGTCTCCTCCGAAGACTGATCGACAAGTGGCTTAAGGCGGGAGTACTGGAAGAAGGAATCCGGACCGTCCCGGCAGAAGGAACGCCCCAGGGCGGGGTCCTTTCCCCGCTGCTGGCGAATGTCTTTCTGCACGATGTTCTGGACACCTGGTTCCAGCGGGACGTGGTCCCGCGTCTGCGGGGCCGCCGCAGCATGGTCCGTTTTGCCGACGATGGGGTCGGTGTGTTCGAGCACCGCGAGGACGCCGAGCGGGTTCGCGTGGTTCTGGAAAAGCGGCGGGCCAAATACGGCCTGACGCTGCATCCGACCAAGACACACCTGGTGGACTTCCGCGTGGTGCGAGACCGCGACGACACGCCGGGCGGGCCGACGGAAAGCACGTTCGATTTCCTGGGCTTCACGCATCTGTGGAAACGCTCCCGACGTGGGACCTGGATCGTGCTGCGGAGAACTGCCCCGCGTCGCTTGGCGCGGGCCTTGCGGCACGTGCAGCAGTACTGCCGGCGGCATCGCCATGACTTGCTTCGGCAGCAATATCAGTACCTGTGCCAGCTTCTGCGGGGCCACTATGCCTACTATGGCATCCTGGGCAACGCCCGGAGCATCGGGAACTTCGCTTATCAGGTTCGACGCATTTGGCATAAGTGGCTCCAACGCCGCAACGGCCTGCGTCGACTGACTTGGGCGAAATTCACTGCGATGCTCCAACGGCTGGTCCTGCCGGTGCCACGAATCGTTCACACCTTCGGGTGGAGTCCTTGAGTGAACCTACCAGATGAAGAACCGGATGCGGGAAATCCGCACGTCCGGGTCCGTGAGGGGCGAGGAGGGCAACCTCCTCGCCTACTCGACTCGGTCAGCGGTGGCTGGTGGCAGCGTCAAGCGGAGTCTTCGGAGCTTGGCGATGGCGAATTTCCCGTGCGCAGGACCATCGCCAAGGCCTTCGGCCTTGACGCTGCCACCCAGACACACTCTGCCACTTTGCGTCTGGTCTGCCGCCGGCGGAGCGGTCGCTTGACGGGGTCCGCCGGCGGCTATAGACTCACCGCCGAGCCTGTTGGATGGGCGATGGGCGACACCGGCAATCGGCATGGAAAGGGGAAGTCATGGACAAAAGGATTCTCGTGCGAACGCTCTTGTACTCGCTGGTGATTCTCTTTCTCTGGGCCGGCGCTTCGTGCCGGTCTACGGCGTCAGGGCCCGCCGGCAGGGTGGACGTGATTCATGAGCCGTACCTGCTCGAGACCGGTCTGGTCTCGCGGTCGATCTGTTTTGAGAATCCGACCGGGGCGCCGGGCCAGGGCGGCAAGGCCGCGAGCAAACTCGGCGTCGGCCGCAAGGGCGCGCCGGCGATCGATCTGAAGGCCGGGCAGGAGGTTCAGCTTTGTGACATCGAAGGTCCCGGCACGATCCGGCATATCTGGATGACGACCTCGAACAACCCCTTGAACTTGCGCAGCCTCGTGATCCGGGCCTGGTGGGACGGCCAGGCGCATCCGAGCATCGAGTGCCCCATCGGTGATTTCATGGGCTTTGCGCACGGCAAGGTCCTGCCCTATTTCTCCGCCGTCCATTCGCTGGGCCGCAACGCCGGCATGAATATCTGGCTGCCCATGCCATTTGCGAAGAGGGCGAAGATCACCCTGACGAATGAGGGCAAGGAGAACGTTCCACTTTTCTACCAGATCGATTACACGGTTCGGGATAGTCTCCCGCCGGACGTGGGCCGGCTGCATGTGCTGTTCCGCCGGGAGAATCCCACGACCGAGAAGCAGGACTTCGAGCTATTACCCCAGCGGACGGGCAAGGGCCGTTACGTCGGCGCCCTGATCGGCATCCGCAATCTGCACCCCAGCCAGTGGTGGGGCGAGGGCGAGATCAAGGTCTACCTGGATGGGGACACGCAGTCCCCGACCATCGTTGGCACGGGCAGCGAGGACTACGTGGGCCTGTCCTACGGGATGCAGCAGACGCCATACCTGTACAATGGCTGCAATCTCGACCAGAACAATTTCGTCTCGATGTACCGCTGGCACCTGCCCGACCCGATCTACTGGCAGAAGGAGGCCCGGATCACGATTCAGCAGATCTCCTGGAAGGACGGCCTGGCGGAGACGCAGGACGACTGGTCCACGGCCACGTTCTGGTACGAGCCGGTGCCGAGCGCGCCGTTGCCGACGCTGCCCGGCGTCGAGGCCCGGACCGCCGACATCTGGCAGGAGAAGAAGTAGTGTCCTTAACGCGTGGGTTGAGAACCCACCCTACGATTACGATGGCAAAAGGAAACGGCAAGACAAGAGAAAGGGACACCGATGTTGAAGAGGATGTCTGTCGTGGCGGTGACGATGACACTGGTGCTGGGCGGCTGTCAGAAGTCGGTTGAGAAGCCGGCCGAGAAGTCCGGCTCGTCGACCGCGGTGAGCGAGAAGGGCTATACGAAGCTGTTCAACGGCAAGGACCTGACCGGTTGGGAAGCCACCGGCAAGGCGAAGTGGGTGGTCGAGAAGGGGCAGCTCGTCGGGACCCAGGGCGACAAGAACGCCCCCGGCGACCTGTTCACGACCCAGAGCTTCCGCGATTTCGAAGCAACGGTCACCTACCGCGTCGGATGGCCGTGCAACAGCGGCGTGTGGTTCCGGTTCCAGACGCCGGACAAGGCCTATCAGGCCGATATCCTGGAGTACAAGAACCCGGTGGCCTACTCGGGTTCGCTGTATTGTCCCGGCTACAGCAAGATCTTTCTGGCCGCCAATACCGACAAGACGCTGGAGAACCATACCGGCTGGAACACGATCAAGATTCGGGCCCAGGGCGAGCATCTTCAGATCTGGCTCAACGGCCGTGAAACCGCCAACGTGCGCGACAAGACGAGCGACTCCGGCAAGATCGGCTTCCAGGTCCACCCCGGCGCCGAGTTCGGCCCGATGAAGATCGTCGTCCGCGAAGTTTCGATCAGAGAGTTGTGATTCCACTAACGCCCTGTCATTGCGAGGAGCCCTGCGACGAAGCAATCTCAATCCCTGGAATGGGAGATTGCTTCGCTGTGCTCGCAATGACACGCGTAAGCCCGTCTGCGTTCCTGGGAGTGACGACTGCCAAGGAGGACGTTCTGCTGATAACGAGGTAGCACAATGGCCGCCTGGCCCGTCTTGGGTGCCATGCCTACGCTGGCGTAGGCATGTCTTCGTCCATCAAATGGAACATGGCTACGCAAGCGTAGCCATGGCACCCATCACAAGAGGTGAAGGAATTGCATGAGCACATACTTGTCCATATCAAAACTCGTTTCGGCTGTTCTTTCGCTGGTTCTCGCTGTGCCTGGGCTCTCGGCGGGCGGTCCGCAGGTGATCGACCTGGCACCGGACCTCGCGTCGGTTCGGGCGAAATATGACTTTCCCGCGCTGGCGGCTGCCGTGATCGTGGATGGCAAGCTGCACGCCGTTGGTGTGATCGGGGTGCGGAAATATGGCAGCGAGGTCAAAGCCGAGCCGAACGATCCCTTCCACCTGGGATCGTGCACCAAGGCGATGACCGGCACGCTGGTCGGCCTGCTCGTCCAACAGGGCAAGCTGAAATGGGAGACCCCTCTGGCGGAGTACTTCCCCGAGCTGAAGGACAAGATGCACCCTGATTACCGGGCCGTGACGCTGGTCCACCTCATGTCCCACCGGGCCGGGGTGCCGTCGATGACGAACGGCTTCGCCCCGTTGACGGCGGTACAACTCCTGCAGATCCGCCTGATGCCGTCGCCCGCCGCCCAGCGCAAACGCATGGCCGAGCTTGTCCTGACCCAGCCCCCGATCAACAAGCCGGGCGAGAAAATGGAGTATTCGAACGCCGGCGTTTCCCTGGCCGGGGCCATTGTCGACCGGGTGATGGGGGAGGAGTACGAGGCGGTTCTTCGGCGTCTGCTGTTTGAGCCCCTGGGAATCAAGTCCGCCGGGTTTGGGGCGATGGGCACAAACGGTCAAATCGACGCCCCCTGGCAACACCGCAAGCAGGGCGACAAGATCACTCCCATCGAGCCGGGGCCGCTGAGCGATAATCCGCCGTTCATCGCGCCGGCGGGCCGGGTGCACTGCTCGATAGGCGATTGGGCCAAGTACATCCAGTGCGTTCTCAAGGCTATGCGCGGGGAGGAGGGGCTGCTGCCGGCCGCCCAAGTGCAGCAGTTGCAGGAGCCTCCCTTCGGCGGCAAGTATGCCTTGGGCTGGGGCATCGCGGAGCGGGATTGGGCCGGCGGCAAGGTCCTTACGCATGCCGGCAGCAACGGCGGGAACTTCTGCGTTGCCTGGGTTGCCCCGCTGAAGAATTTCGCTGTCCTGGCCGCGACCAATTGCGGCGGCGACGGTGCCCCGGAGGGCTTGGATCGCGTCTGCTCCGAGATGATCAGGAAATTCCTGGCCAATAAATGACGCTGCGCCTGCCTCGCAAGCGGAACGCGCGGAGTGCGATACTACTCCTGGCTGGAGGGGACGATGTCGAAGACCTTGACCAGTTGGGTGATCTCAAAGACCTTGTGAATCTTCGGGTCGAGGTTGAAAAGCTGCAAGTGGCCGTCCATTTCGACGACCCGCTTGTGAATCTTCACCAGCAGGCCCAGGAACGAGGAGGACATGAACCGGACGTTCTGGAAGTTCAGGACCAGCCGCTTTTGTTCGTTCTCGCGGACGATGGGCAGCAGGGCCCGTTCGAGCCGATGAATCTGCTGCTCTTCGAGGATATTCTCATCCTCGAACGTGACGATGGTTACGTCCGTGCCGTTCTCGACGATGATTTTGGCTTCTTTCGACTCCATAAGTCCCAAAGCGGAAATCCGAAACTCGAAGCACGAAATCCGAAACAAATTCGAAATTCAAATGACCAAGACGCGGTGCGGGCTCGGCCCTGTTTCGAGTTTCGCGTTTTGGACCTTCGTGCTTGTTTCGAATTTCGAAATTCGGATTTCGAGTTTATCAGTATACCCATCCCGGCCCTTGGGTCAAGACGGCGGCGATGGTGATTCCGTTGAACAGCGCGTGCATGAAGATCGGCCGCAGCAGCGACCCGCTTTTTTCGTAGGCGTACCCCAGGCCCAGGGCCAGCACGAATAGCGACGGCCAGTGGCTCCGGTCCTGGTGGATCGTGGCGAACAAAATCGAGGTCAGAACGATGGCCGGCCAGGGCCGCTGCAGGTAGGAGCGGATCATCGTTTGGAACAGACCACGAAACAGCGTCTCCTCCACGACCGGAGCGACCACGACGGCCACGATCACGAGGATTACCTGGAGGGGCAGCGCCGGATACTCCGTGATCAGCTTCAGAGCTTCGTGCTGGGGGATGCGGTACTCCTGCCCATAGAGCATTCTCGTGACGACAATTGTCAGGCTCATCGCCGCCAGGACCAACGGCCAGACGGCCAACAGGTTGAGGCAGGCCAAACCCAGGTCCTTGGGGACGGTCTTGAGTCGCAGCCCCAGTCCTTTGAGCCCCCGCGCAAAATCGAGCCGGGCCAGAATCAGGGCCAGGGCGACGATCGCCGCGGACGCACCGGAATACACCAACTGGCTCAAGAACAGGACTTGCCACTGGTCGATGCGGCCTGCGATGTGGTAAGCGACGCTCTGCAGCAGCGCGACGCCCACCAGCCATACCAGGAACAGGACGATCGGCACCAACGGGGCCATGCAGTTGCGGCGGGGTTTCGAATGGGCCAGCGACTCCCGGCCCAGCGAGGTTCTCAGCAGCCACCAGGCGAACAAGGCGACGCCACCGACGACCGTGATGACATCGGTCACGGTGAGCGAACCGGCGGGTTGTTCGGCTCCGTTGGGCAAAGGTTTTAGGGTTTACAACTCATCATTTCCATGTACTATGGCCGATTGAAGGTACAGGACCGCAACGGCGGTTGCGCGCCCCGTGTACGGTGTGAATAGTAAATCGTAACTCATAAATAGTAAACCCTCACATGGACGTATTTCAGATCGAAGGACCGGTCCGGCTCGCGGGCCACATCGACGTCAACGGTTCCAAGAATGCCTCGCTCCCCATCATGGCGGCCACGCTCCTGGCGCCCGGCCGCTCGACCCTGGTCGGCGTGCCCCACCTGGCGGACATCAGCGTCTTCAATGAGCTGATCATCCAGTTGGGCTGCCAAGTGGAGAGGCAGGCGGACGGTCTGCTCACGATCGACGCCACGAAGATCGATAATCCCGTCGGCCCTTACGACATCGTCCGCAAGATGCGGGCGAGCGTCTGCATCCTCGGCCCGCTGCTGGCCCGTTGCGGCCGGGTGGAGGTCTCGATGCCCGGCGGCTGCGCGATCGGCGACCGGCCTATCGACCTGCACCTGTTGGGTCTGCGGCACCTCGGGGCCCAGATTCACCTCAAGAACGGCTACGTCATCGCCGAAGCGCCCCAGGGCCTCAAAGGGGCCAGCATCTTCCTGGGCGGCCCCTTCGGCTCGACCGTTCTCGGTACGGCCAACGTCCTGATGGCGGCCACCCTGGCCAAAGGTCGGACGATTATCGAGTCGGCGGCCTGCGAGCCGGAAGTGACCGATTTGGCCAATTGTCTCAACACGATGGGCGCCCGCATCAGCGGCATCGGCTCGCCGCGCTTGACCATTGAAGGCGTCAGCCATCTGCACCCGGTGCAGTACCGTGTCATTCCAGACCGGATCGAGGCCGGCACGTTCATGGCGGCCGCCGCTATCACCGCCGGCCAGGTGCACATCGGCCACTGCCGGCTCGACGACATGATGGCCGTGGTGGACCGGATGCGGAACATGGGCATCACGGTGGAGTCCAACGGCGATGGCTGCACGGTCGCCGGCGTCGAGCGGTGCCAGCCCACCGACATCACGACGCAGCCCTACCCCGGATTCCCGACCGACCTGCAGGCCCAGTTCATGACCCTGCTGGCCATCGCCAGTGGCAACAGCGTCGTGGTGGAGAAGATCTTCCCCGACCGGTTCATGCACGTGGCGGAGCTCAATCGTATGGCGGCCAACCTGCGCAAGGAAGGCTCGGCCGTGCTGGTCGCCGGGGTCCAGAGGCTGATCGCGGCCCCCGTGATGGCTTCGGATCTGCGGGCCTCGGCTGCCCTGGTCATTGCCGGTCTGGCCGCCGAAGGGACCACGACGGTCAACCGCGTCTACCACATCGACCGGGGCTACGAACGGATCGAAGAGCGGCTCAACCGCCTCGGCGCCAAAATCACCCGCGAAGAAGGCGGAACCGTCTGACAGGCCTCACGCGTTGGTAGTGTGCCCGTAAGGGCATAGAGAGAGTGCGATGTTTGATTTGTGATTTCTGATTGGTCAATCAACAATCAACCATCACACTTCAGACTCTCGGGGCACGTCTGACAACGTTCCTGCAGTGCTGCTTGAGAATCCCCCGTGCCCAGCTTATAATGGACGCACGTCGGTTCCCTGGTGCATGTGGCTGTGAGAGGCAATTGCGATGAAGAAACTCATCCGGGCGATTTTGTTTATCGTTGCTGTCCTGGTCGTCCTGGCCGTCGCGGGGGTCGTGGCCGTGGTTCTGTTTGCCGATAAGGCGGTGAAGACGGCGGTGGAGACGACCGGGACAAAGACCCTGAGCGTGGGGGTGACGGTTGGCAAGGCGAACGCCTCGATTCTGTCCGGGACTGCCAGCCTGCAGGAAATCACCGTTGCCAATCCGGCGGGCTTCGAGGGTCCGGCCCTGCTGAAGCTCAAGCAGGTGGACCTCAAGGTCGATACCGCGTCCCTGCTGAGCCAACAGGTCCTCATCAAGGACATGAAGCTGGACAACATGGAGGTGTTCGTCGAGCAAAAGGGGCTTCAGAACAACCTCTACCAGGTGATCAAGCCGCTGCGGGAGCCGCATGAGCCCACGGGCCGGGGGTTGGTCATCGATAATCTGGACATCGCGAATGTGACGGTCCACGTCAACATGCCGGCGATTCCCGGCCAGGCGCAAGCCATGGATTTCAAGCTCGCCTCGATCCACATGGGCGAACTGGGCCGCAGCGAGAAGATGGACACGGCCGTGCTGATCAGCAAGATTCTCTTGGCCGTAGCCTCGGGCATCGCTCAGCAGGGCAGCGGCATCCTGCCCCAGGACTCGGTTGGCGAGGTGAACTCCATCCTCGATAAGGCCATCGACGTCGGCAAGACCATCTTCGCCCCCGGCGGCAAGACCCCCGACGGCCAGCAGAAAGACAGCCTCGGCAAAAGCGTCACCGACGGCATCAAAGGCCTCCTCGGCGGCAAAAAGAAGCAGTAAACCTCACCCGGCCATGCTGAGCAGACTCTTGGCTTGCTCAAGATCTTTCATAGAGGAGCCTTCCCTCCCTGACGGCATGGGCGACGATGTGATTGATGGAATCCTCCCACGTCTCGAACTCATCCTGGCTGTAAACCAGGATGTCTTTGGGGACGCGAAATGGTCTGAGGGCCCTACGAATACGCTTCAACTCGGACCAGCGGGAGCGCTGGGGTCCGAACTCCTGGTCTTCCACAATGAGCAGGTCAATATCGGAGTCGGCGGTCTGATTCCCCCGAGCCTGCGATCCGAAAAGGTAAATCCGGCACGCCTGACCTCTTCCACGATGGCTTGCACCATTCCCTCAATCACCTGCTCAGACATGCTTACCACATGCATCTCCTTGCGCTGCCGCCTATGGTCCAATCGACATTGTAATCGATCAGATACGTTGTCCACGAACGTTCATCCCAGGGCTATCGCATATGCGTCTATGGAGCCTTGCCCTCACCGAAAGATGGTGCGTGGTACGCACCCTACGGGTTGGGGCCCATGCGTCATTCGTAGGGTGCGTATCACGCACCGCTCCATCTACGCACGCCAGGGACGTTGGCGGGTGGGGTTGCCGCTGAGGATCTTCTTGGCGATGATCGTGTCTTCGCGGACTTGGAAGTCGAACATGCCGGCGCAGATGAAATCGGCGCCGTTCTCGTAGGCGTAGCGGAAGCCCTCCTGGGGGTGGATCGCGCCGGCGGCCATAACCTTGTAGGCGATCCAGGGCCTATTCACGGTCTGCATGAATTCGACCGTCTTTTCCGGCGTGAGACACCAGACGTTATCATGCTCCGGCTGGCGATCGGCGGACCAGTACTTGTGGCTGTGCAGAGTCTTCATATAGAAGTCCGGATTGACGCCGGCCTTTTCGCAGGCCATGGGGACCTCGACCGTGTGGCCGCCGAGCCCCGCGACGACGCCCTGATCCTTGATGAACTGCACGGCCTTGGCGAGCAGGTCCGCCTTGCCCTCTTTGACGAACGTGTCCGAGACCCCGCCGTGAACGAAGGCGCCGACTGCCCCGTTATCAACGGCCCGCTTGAGGTCGGTGAAATCGTTCTCTTTGATCGGGACTTGGGCGATCCACTGAAGCTTGCCGCCGCGCTCGTTCCAGTATTTGGTGACGAGGCCGATGACGTGGTCGTCCAGCCGGAGGATAGCCGTATTGATGCCACATTCCTCGCACAACTGCCACGTCTCGAAGACCTTTTCGTCGGTGAAGTATTGCCGCAGGAGCCCGGAAACGTAGATCAGGTCGCGACTATGGGCGAATCCGCTGGTCAGGTTGCCCCCGACGATCAGACGCGTGACGTTCAACTTGCCGATCTTTCCCATGGGCATGTCGCCCGTCGCGCCGGCGGGGGCGCGTGACGCTGGCTTCGTCTGTGAGGCTTGCGCCAGAAGGGCCTGCTCCTCGAAGCTCAGGGCCAGCGCCCCGACGGCAGAGCCTGCTAACGATTTCTTCAGGAAATCCCGACGATCCAGCTTGCTCGACATGTTACACCTCGGTCCGATAAAGGCAATTGCACCTGGGGCACAGACTCATCCTACGAGTGTCATTATAGGATGACAGCCGCCAAGCTGTCCAGTGCATGCCACCCGCGTTCAGGGCTATCGCATGTGCGCTTATGGAGCCTTGCCATCACCTAAAGATGGTGCGTGGTACGCACCCTACTACTCCGACCACCCTAAAGTGGTGGGTGGCCGCGGCAAGCGCCAGCTTGCCGATGGCTCGTGTCTATGCCGGCACGCCATCGGCAAGCTCCGAAGACTCCGCTTGACGCTGCCACCCCACCACGTCTTGCGACTTTGCGTTTGCCCTGTGCATGCCACCCGCGTTGCAGTTCTGGGTGGCACCGACAAACGAGTCTCTCCATGCCGCCCGGCGTGGCGAGGGCGTCCCGCCCTTGCGTCGCGGGGCCATCTTGGCCTTGATCTTCCGATCCGAGGGCATCGTCGGTTCCCAAACGCAGTAGATCGCATTTGTGGACCCTGACCCTCAGATCGCGGGCAGGATGCCCGCGACACGCAAGGGCGGGACGCCCTCGCCACAGTCGATGCGGCGGTCGAGCAGGCCGTACTGGGTGGCGCTCATGTAATGCAGCGTGTGGAACTTCTCGGGAATCCACGCACCATCGAAGAAGTTCTCTTCGACGGAGGCGTGGACCACCTCGCAGATGAGCAGGTCGTGCGTCTTGACCGTGAACGTGTTCACGACTTGGCATTCGAGATGGCCGGCACACTCGGCGACCAGCGGCGGCTGCACGAGCTGGGCGGGCGCCGGCGTCAGGGCGGCTTCCTTGAATTTGTCGATCTGGCGGCCGCTGACGGTGCCCACGAGATGCGTCTGCTCCAGCAAATCCGCGCCGGGAACGTTGATCACCAGTTCGTTGTTTTGCCGGATGAGCTCGTAGGTGTAGCGTCCCTGGTGCATCACGAGCAGCACCAGACACGGGTCGGCCGTATGAACCGGCGTCTGCCAACTGATCGTCATCACATTGGCCTTCTGCATCGTCCCGGCCGTGACGAGCACGACACAACCCGGCTCCACCAGCCATTTTGCCTGATTTAGCGGCAGCCCTCGTTTCATATTTTTCCCCTTTTGCCTTTGTACTGCACGATGGACGTTTCATCTGCCATCAGGGTATAATAGTCCGCGACGAAACCGAAGCAAAAGGCATTCACGGGCATTTCACAAAGGAAGGGGTTGACTATGAGCAAGAGTAGCTTCACGAGACGACAGTTCCTGGCGACGGCCTCGGCCGGCACGATGGCCGCCGTCGTGGCCGGGACCGTTCCCGCCTACGCCAATGCCGGCAAGAAGGCCGCGAAATGCGCCTGTCTGGGCGGCCAGCCCATCCGGGCCAAACCGTTCCCCCGTTGGCCGGTCTGGGACCCCGCGGCGGAAGAATCCGTCCTGAGCGTCCTGCGCAGCGGCAAGTGGTACCGGGGCAGCGGCACCGTGGTCTCGCAATTCGAGGAGAAGTACGCGGCCCTGCTGGGCGCCAAGCGTTGTGTCGCCACGATGAACGGCACGAACTCTTTGCTCACCGCTCTGCACTGCCTTGACGTAGGCGTGGGCGACGAGGTGGTTGTCTCGCCGTACACATTCATCGCGACCTATAACGTGATCCTCAATTCCGTGGCCCTGCCGGTCTTTGCCGACACGGACCCGGAGACCTTCTTGATCAACCCGGACAAGATCGAGGAGAAGATCAACGAGAACACCCGGGCGATCATGCCGGTGCACATCTTCGGTCTGCCCGCCAATATGACCAGGATCAACGCCATTGCCAAGAAGCACAACCTGAAAGTCATCGAAGACGCCTGCCAGGCGTGGCTGGCGGAGTGGGGTGGCAAGAAGTGCGGCACACTGGGCGACCTCGGCTGCTTTAGCTTCCAGGAATCGAAGCACCTGCCGTGCGGCGAGGGCGGTGCCGTGGTCGGCAATGATGATGCCTTAATGGATCGCGTCTGGTCCTATCACAATTGCGGCCGGCCCTATCGCAGCGTCCAAGGCAAGACCGGATACCCCATCGTCGGCACGAATCGCCGGATGACGGAGTACCAGGCGGCCATCCTGCTCAACCAGATGCAGAGACTCGAAGCCGAGACGGCCAAACGCGTCGACAACGCCAACTACCTGACTTCGCGCATCAAGGATATTCCGGGCATCGTGCCGCACAAGCTCTGTAACGGTGCGACGAGGGCCGTGTACCACCTGTATCCGATGCGGTACAAGCAGGAGCAGTTTGGCGGCTTGCCGAGGAGCCGATTCCTGTCGGCTCTGAGCGCCGAAGGCATTCCCTGCTCCAGCGTCTATGGTCCCCAGTATAAGGACGAGTTGATCGAGGCCGCCCTGACTTCCAAGAACTTCAAGCGGGCCTTCCCGAAGGCCCGGCTGGACCGGTACCGGGAAGAGCTCCACTACCCGGGCAATGAGCAACTTTGCCAGGAAGCCGTTTGCTTCACGCAGAACATGCTCCTCGGCCCCAAGAGCGACATCGACGATATCGCCAACGCGATCCAAAAGGTCTACGAGAACCGGGCCGATCTGCTGAAATCGCAGAAAGCATAGAAGAACCTAGCTCTGGGTGGCAGGGGTCCCCAAACGCGATTCATGGCGTTTGGGAGCCCCGACCTCAAGGCCGAAGGCCTTGGTTTGTAGTGTGCTCGTGAGAGCATATCAGATAACGCCTCACGGCGTCACTACAAACAAGCTGCGCTTGAGGCTGCCACCCGGATGTTCCATTGGATACGTGTTGTACGGTCGAAATAAAAGCCCAGCCGCGTGGCCGGGCGAGAATATGAGCGGAATTCTTTTGAAGCGGAGGTGTCATGATGTTGTCAGTACTAATGATGGTTCTGATGAGTCTGAACTCCTCGAACGCCCCGGCCCTGGGCGACGATCTGGCGCCGCCGGTCCGGCTGGAGGCGGGCGGCAAGCCGATCGACACCGAGGTGGGCCATGCGGCGCCGTTCGTCTGTGATTGGGACGGCGACGGCATCCGGGACCTGCTGGTCGGGCAGTTCGGAGGAGGTATCCTGTGGATCTTCCACAATGAGGGCACCAACGCCCAGCCCAAGCTCGCAGCCGGTGTGAAGTTCAAACAAGGGGCGAAAGACGGCGTTGTGCCGAGTGGCTGATGCGTCGGATTTGGTCCATGTGTCATGGACATTGACGGCGATGGGCATCCCGATATCCTCTCCGGCTCCTGGCCCGGCGAGCTATTCCTGTTCCGGGGCACGGCGGACCATGCCTTCGCGGCCCCCGAGATGCTCAAGGACAAAACCGGCGAGATCATCAACATCGGCGGCGGGATCACGGAAGAGTCGAACGGGCGCATCCTCATCCGAGGCAGCGCCGAGTTCGACCGCACGGCCAACGGAAGGTTTGTGACGTACCGCGGCAAGCGGATCGAAAGCACGGCGGAAAAACCTATTTCTGTCACGGGGACGGCCTCCGTCGTCAGTGTGGCCGATTGGGACGGCGATGGGGACCTCGATCTGATCGTGGGCAACATCAATGGCGAGGTATACCTCGTCCCCAACGAGGGCACGCCCAAAGCCTATGCCTTCGGTAAGGAAGAAGCCTTGCTGAGCAATGGCCGGCCGATCCGAGTCTCCAGCCGGGCTGGGCCCTGTGTGGCCGACTGGGATGGCGATGGGGACCTCGACCTGCTGGTGGGCGCCGACGACGGCAGCGTGTCGCTGTACCGCAACATCGGGTCCAAGACGTCCCCAAGATTGGCGGCGCCCTTGCGGCTCGTCGAAGCGAGCCAGGCGCGGTTTGGAGCCCAGGTCTCGAAAGAGGCGCAGCGGGGCAGCCGGTCGAAGATTTGTGTGGCCGATTGGAATGGCGACGGCAAGCCCGACCTGCTCGTCGGGGATCTGGCCTACCTGAAGCCTGACCGGCCGGAGCCTACGCCGGAAGAGAAGGCCAAGCAGGACCAGATTCGCAAGGAACTGGAACCACTGGAGAAGCGCTACCGCGAGTTGATCTCGAAGTTGTCAGGCCCTTCGCGCGCAACCACCAACGAGGAGCGCGACAAGGTCTATGAGGAGATGAAGCAAGTGACCGAGAAGATGCAGCCGCTACGGTCGCAGCTCCCACGCGAGTCTGAGACGCACGGGTGGGTCTGGCTCCTCGTGCGCAAGTAACGATTCATTCCGGCTCGCTTACGGTAGCACGATAGTTGGGAAGTCTCGCGGTTGAGATGGCTTCGTCGCGGCGCCGCTCGCAATGACAGGAACAGGCATGGTATGTCATTGCGAGCATGGCGAAGCAATCTCAACCGCATAGTAGTGGAGCCCGTGCGACGCAATAATGCGTTGCCAGGAAGGGACCGGCCTTCGTCAGGAAGAAAGGAAGATTATGAAGATACGCGGACTCATCGTGCTGGTGCTGGCCATGCTGGTTGGTTGGGGCGCGTTGGCGCTGACGAAACAAGCGGCCCGGGAGGAGCCGGCGGCCAAGGTCTTGCACGTGCGACAGACAGAGGATTTCACCGTGGATGGCACCGGTGACGCGGCCGCCTGGAAGACGGTCGCCTGGGAGCCGCTGGAGCTTCGGGTTACCGATCGTCTCCCCTATCAGACGCGCGTCAAGACGCTCTACTCCAAGACCGGGCTGTACGTGCTCATGGAGGCCGAAGACCGCACCCTCACTGCCACGATGAAGGAGGATTTTCTCGACCTGTGGAATGAGGACGTGTTCGAGTTCTTCCTGTGGCCCGATGAGCGGTACTCGGTCTATTTCGAATACGAGATCTCGCCGCTGGGCTTCGAGCTGCCGATTCTGATTCCCAACTTCGACGGCAAGTTCCTGGGCTGGCGGCCCTGGCACTACGAGGGCAAACGCAAAACACAGATCGCCACCACGGCGGTGGGCGGGCCCAAGGAGTCGGGCGCCCGCGTGACGGGCTGGAAAGCCGAGGTGTTTGTCCCGTACGACCTGCTCAAACCGCTGCAGAGCGTCCCGCCGGAGCGAGGGACGCGCTGGCGCGCCAATTTCTACCGCGTGGACTACGACGACGGCAAGAACACCAGTTGGGACTGGTCCCGCGTCGGTCCCAGCTTCCACGAGTTCAAGAAGTTCGGCACGCTGGTGTTCGAGTAGGGCAAATCACGACAGAGCCTTAGCGAATCTGGGTGGCAGCCTCAAGGCCGCAGGCCTTGGGGATGGCTCGGTCCGATGCGGAGAGCCATCCCCAAGCTGCGCGTGAGGCTGCCACCCGAGCGTATATTGCTTTGGGGATGTCTTCCACTCGGCTGGTCATCAAATGGCCGACCATCAATCAATACGGATGCGAGCAAAGCTGATGGTCGTGTTGGAGCCTTGGCGCGTGCCGAGCAATTCCAGAGTCTTTGAAGGCGGTGAGCCGGCGCGGATCGTGGCGGTGAAGAAATCGGTGAATGGTTTCTTCAGGGGGACGGGAACCGCACTACCGGCGGAGCCATCCGGCAGAATTTCCAGCAGGCGGTTCTCCGAGATGGATTTGCCGCTGGCATTCGAGCCGCTCACGTAGAAGAATACGAACAGGCGGTTGTCGGGCGCGATCTGGAAGCGGCCCCGGCCGGGACGCTCGTTCGATTTGCCTTCCTCCGCCACGAGCAGCGTGCGACGCGAGGCGACCTTGCCTTTGCGGAGCATAGCGTAGTTCAAGGTATAGCTTTGCTTCTCGCCTGGGAAGAACTTCTCTCGCAGACGCTCATCCAGGGCTCTCTCCGTCCAGAGGATATGCACGTCGCCATCTGGGGCGACCCAGAGGTCGCCCGGATTGATCCAGCCGCAGGTCTTTTCGCGACTGGCGACCTCGACCCACGGCTCGAACTTGCCGGTGGTGATGTCGGGCGACCAAGTGTAGAACAGCCGCCGGAAGTCGTAGTCCCAATCGCGACCGGTAAGCTGCTTCTTGAAGGCCCGCCACTCGGGATTCGGCTCGATGATGTCGCTGACGCCGCAGAAGTGGACCTCGCGATTCCGAAGGGCCACGTCCGGGTAGCACGTGCGGATCGGCTCAGGCTTGGCGTACTCCGCGCCCCAGGGCCATTTGAGCTGACCTTGAGCGCTCCAGCGGCCCTCGCGGTCAAAGAACGACCATTCGGCATGGGTGTAGCCGACGTTCTGAAGCAGGATCATCTCGTGATTGGGGCCGTCGGCGGCGAAGCTCCGGTACGAGTGTTCCGTGAACTTGGGCGTCCCCGACCATACCGGCAGCAACGTTCGTTCAGGTTTGGCGGGACTGCGGGCGGTGAATTGCAGGACCTCCGGCCGAGCGGGTCCGGAGTAGGTGTTGGGATCGGCGTTCAGCGTCGGATTGACGGAAAGGAACAATCGGCCGTCAGGAAAGCCGGCCAGCGGGCAAGGCTCTCGCGTGCGCCCCGTCGGGTCGAAGTCCACCTTCTGCCAGCCTTGCTCGCCCCGGCGGAACAGCATCCAGCGGCAGTTGTTCAGCGGCTTGGCGCCCTTGATCGTCTCCAAGCCGCTGGCGAAAAGCTCATCGCCGGCGCGCGCCAGGCACGTAGACCCTTGGCACCAGAGCGGTCCGGCCCCGTTATCCGCCGGTGCGTAATTGTAGACGTCTTCCTCGACCTCAACGATCAGCCGGACGGAAGACACCGGGGCGGACCGGGCGGTCGAAACCAGGATCAGGGAAAGACATGCGCGTGCGATGGTCGATGCTCTCATAGCCGGGCCACTCCTCTTGCCTTTATACGATCTGGAGACTCATTGCCACTGTCTGGCACAGGGTCATTGTAGTCTCGTTCGTCGGCCTGGCAAGAGGCGAGCGCGGACAGGGCTATCGCATGTGCGCCTATGGAGCCTTGCCATCACCTAAAGACGGTGCGTGGTACGCACCCTACGGGTTGGGGGCCCTGCGTTCTTCGTAGGGTGCGTACCACGCACCGCTCACTCAGGGGCTATCGAGCCTCACATGCAATTGCCCTGCGAGCGCGGAGGAGGGTCGATGCGGTGCCCGCAGGGGGGCATCGCTCGAACCTGGTCCGGCTACACGAGGGAGGAAGATGACTCCCACACGCCAGGAGGGACCGCCGATGATACAGGGGCGCTTCAAGGCGTCCCCTTCCTTGTGAGAGATCATCATACAGCCGCTCAGCAGGAACGCCGCCGCCATGAGTCCGCCGAGCAGAAGCATCTTTTTCATGATTCCACCTCCTGCATCTGTTGTCTGCACTATTGCTCTTCTCCACAGATAAAGGCGGCGAATGGGCGGGAAGTAACACGGGCGGGCGGAGCTTCCCATGAGCGCGGGCGTATCCGCCGATCAGCAACAGCTTTCTCATGGTTTTGCTCTCTGTGACTCACGAGCCACATACCAGAAACTGCGCAGTGGGGATGCTGTCAGCGCCAGTGATGGTGCTCATGGTGTTCCGGGACGACCACGATGACGTCGCGATGCCTGGCGTGCCGATGCTCTTCTTCGTGGACGACGCAACCACCCAGCAAGAACGCGGCCAACGCCACGACCAGCAGAAGCATCCTATTCATAGTTTGGTCTCCTATGCCACAGGGTTTTCATTCTGTGCCTTCTTAACACACTAAGGCACGAAGTTGGCAGGAAGTAACACCATTGCGCAGGATTTTCAACTCTTCACGAGGTGTGGCGGGCGCATGCAACCGCGTCTCGTAGCGGCTGTGAGCCCATTCTGTCATCCTGAGCGCAGCGAAGGATCTGGCCACGGATACGACCGTGGATTCGATGCGATGGTAGCACGTGGCGCGTGGGTCAAGAACCCACCCTGCCAAGCGGCGCTGGGCTCAGTTCGCTTTGCGAAGGACGGCGGGCTTGATCGTCCAGGCCTGCAACTTAGCGAGCTCCATCATGCGGGGGGCGCTGAAGTCCTTGGGGAAGATGGTCCAGCCCCACAGGTTCGGCCCGTCATCGGCAACAAATCTCTTTGCCTCCAGTTCGCCTCGTCGTATTGGGACATCTCCCGAGTGCTGGTCCGACGCGACGACCGAGGCCAGCGTGGCGGCGAAATCCTCCGGACGCAGAGACTGTCCGGCGACCCAGACCACGGTGGGCAGTTGCTTGGCCTGGTGGATGATCTCGGTCAGCTCCTGTGCGGCTTGGCGGATCGCCTCCCAGCGGAACGTGCCCTCGCGCGTGAAGCGCTGCGGCGTCGAAGCCGGGCCGTAGGCGAATTCCAAATCGATCTTATCGGGCGGACGATCTGGCTCGCCCCTAGCCACGAATTGGGCCAAGGCCGACAGACCCTCTGCCGCGGAGACGGTGCGGGTGCCCAGATCGACGTAAGAAAGCCGCTTCTGGAACGCCTCGGCAATTGCTCGAATGTCCTTGGGGGTCAGAGGGCTGGAATAGGTGCGGTCCGTATACAAGGAGGGGATCTCCCTGGCGGTCACCAATCGCACGCCGGCGTGATGGGCAATGTGGTCCAGGTAGGCTTCGAAGGCTTTGAAGGCCTGTTCCTGTTCCTCGGGCGATTTTGTCGGAGGCAGCTTCCATTCGGACCGGGGCGGATTGGCGCCGCGCGAGAAGTTGACGCCATCCCAGAACTGCCGATGCACAAACTCGCAGGGATGATAATAGATGCTGATGATGCCGCCGCCTTCCTGAACCAGCTTCTGGGAGACGCGGTCGAATTTCGCACACGCCTGTTTCACCTCCTCGTCGGTCCAGCCGGTGCGCATGACACAGTCACCCAGTTCCAGAATGGTGAGCACGCCGCAGTACCAGAAGGGGCGATTGTTCAGGTTGACGTGCGAAGTCTCGTCAAGGTACAGCGGAATCCCGAAGGTGTGGAGGGCGGCGTAGCTTTGCGGGGTCCAGGACGATCCCGGCTGGCCATAGCACGAGGCATTGACGCCGAAAACGCGTCGCACGATCTCCAGCCCGACTCCCTCCCGGCGAACGAACTCCGAGACGCCTTCCTGCCAGCTCAGGTCCCGGGTGTACTCGGCGGGGGTGGGGTGAACGCTGTGATACGTCGAGTGATACGCGATGTCGTTCTTGGCCAGGGCCAGGATCACGTCATCGCGTCCGCGTTCTTCCAGCACCTTTGCCTTCTCGCCGACGATCTTGAACGTGCCTTGGACGCCTCGGGCGGTGAACATCTCGGCCAGGCGCTTGGCGGCGTCATCTGCCTGCGGCAGGATGAAGTCCTCCGTGTCGAACCAGAAGGCGACATACACGGTTGTGTCGCGGGCTTTCAGCCCGCGATTCGAGGGCGGGTCCTTCGCCGCCAGCGGAATCGCTAGAGAAATGATCGCCGAGAAGGATACGACCGCGATAAGCCAGAACGATGCTTTCATGTGCCATCTCCATAATTGAACTCCCTGATATCTAAGCGAGATTCTCTCAATGCGTCAAGGGATTCAGCCTTGGCCCACGACGGGAAGACGCGCCGCCGGGTGGCACCGTCAAGGCCGAAGGCCTTGGCGATGGTCCTTCGCACGGGAAATCCGCCATCGCCAAGCTCCGAAGACTCCGCTTGACGATGCCACCCGGAGACGTTCGATCTGCCGGGAGTTTGTCATAAAGGATTGAGATTTCGCGCCTGGTTGCTACCATGTCAGTAATATGGCTTCCAAGTGCCTCCAGATCGTTTCTGCCTTTGTCGTTGTCGCGACGTTGAATACCCACGCCGCAAAGGCTCGCGACATCGACCTGAGTCAGGCGGGAATCCTGATGGCGGAGAAACCGCGCTCCCAGACAGAGCCTGTTGCCGCGCGGATGTTGCAGGAGGAAGTGCAGAAGCGGACGGGGCTGGAATGGTCCGTCTCCAGCGCGTACGATACCCACAAGCCTACGATTGCTCTGGCCACGGCGGGCGTCAACGAGCTTGCCGGGCTGAAGGTCCCGCCTTTGTCTGAATCGAAGCCGGAAGGCTATCGAATCTGCGTGGAGCAGGGGGCTGGACCTGTGGTTTGGGTGATCGGGGCCGACGCCCGGGGCGTGTTGTTCGGGGCGGGACGGCTGTTGCGACTGCTGGACTGGGGTCCCGGCCGTGCCTCGCTGGCAGACACCACGGACATCAAGACGTCTCCGGCTTATCCCATTCGCGGTCATCAGTTGGGCTATCGGGCGCGGGCCAACTCCTATGATGCCTGGAACGGCGCCGCCTACGAGCAGTACGTCCGCGATCTGGTCCTCTTCGGGACCAACTGCATTGAGAACATTCCCTTCGAGGATGACCAGCCCAGCCCACACATGACCGTCCCACGGGACGAGATGAACGTGCTCCTGAGCCGGATATGCGACCGCTATGACCTCGACTATTGGGTCTGGACGCCGGTCGTGTTCGATCTCCACGACCAGGTGAAACGGGCGGCGGAGCTTGAGAGACATGTGTCGCTCTACCAAGCGTGCCCACGGTTGGACGCCGTCTTTGTGCCGGGCGGCGACCCCGGGGCGAACCCGCCCGATCTGCTATTGCCTTTTCTCAAAGAGATTGGTGAGCGGCTGATGGCTCAGCACGCGGACGCCCGCGTATGGCTTTCGCTCCAGTGGTTCAACCGGGCGCAGATCGAAGAGGTCTACCGGTACATCGACAAGAACAAACCGGAGTGGCTGGGCGGTTTGGTGGCCGGACCATCGAGCCCCCCCATTCCGGAAACGAGGAGGCGCCTCCCGGCGAAGTACAAGCTGCGGCATTATCCTGACATCACGCACACCGTGCGGTGCCAGTATCCTGTTCCCTGGTGGGACCCGGCGTTCAATCTGACTTTGGGCCGCGAGTGCCCGAATCCCCGGCCGGTATTCTACGCGTATCTGCACAACTGGCTGGCGCCCTATACGGACGGCTTTCTCACCTACTCCGATGGGATTCACGATGATGTCAACAAGGTGATCTGGAGTGCGCGCGGCTGGGACCCGGATGTGGACGCGCGCGAGGTGCTCAAGGACTACGCGAGGGTCTTCTTCCGGCCCGATCTGGCGGACCCGGTCGCGGACGGTATTTTGGCCCTGGAGAAGAACTGGGAGGGGCCCGTATCCGAGAACGGCAGCATTGAAGGTACGCTTTCCCTCTGGCAAGCCCTGGAGGCCAAAGCCCCGCAGCTCAAAGACAACTGGCGGTGGCAACTGTGCCTGCTCCGCAGCACCTACGACGCCTACGTGCGAAGGCGGCTCTTGTATGAGACCCGGCTTGAGAACCAGTCCAATGTCTCGCTGGCTGAAGCGCGGGAGATTGGCGCCAAGCGGGCCGTGAACGAGGCCCAGCAGATTCTCCAGCGGGCCGTAACAGAGCCGGCTGCTCCGGAGCTGCGCCGGCGCATCGTGGAGTTATGCGAAGCCCTGTTCAAGAGCATCGGCTTGCAGACCAGCGTCAAGAAGTACCAGGCCAGCGGGGCCGAACGTGGGGCCATCCTGGATTTCATTGACTATCCCTTGAACAACCGTTGGTGGCTGGAGGATGAGTTTGCCAAGGTCCGAGCGATGGAGTCGGAGGAAGCCAGACTTAAGCGGCTGGAAGAAATCCGCACCTGGGAGAATCCAGCGCCGGGCGGCTTCTACGACAATGTTGGCAACGTGGCGAAGTCACTGCATGTCGTGCGCGGAGAAGGATGGACCACGGACCCCCTGATGAGGCGAAATCCCGATCCCGGCCATTGGTGGTGGGACAACGGTTTCAGCCGCAGACGCTTATCCTGGCAGGTCAGCATGGACTGGCCTATCGCCGTGCGATATGAGCACGTCGATCCGAATGCCAACTATGTGATTCGCATGACGGGATATGGAGAAGCTCTGACCCGGGTCAATGGCAAACGCGTGTTGCCGACGGTGTATGACAAGGGAATTGGCGAGATCAAAGAGTTTCCGGTGCCCCAGGACGCGGTGCGCAGCGGCCAGATCGTCGTGACCTGGGACCAGCCCGAGGAGACCCATCTGAACTGGCGCGAGCAATCCCGGATCAGCGAGATCTGGCTTCTGAAGAAATGAGGCGAAATGGATAATGGTGATTTCCTGAGCCAATTGAGAAGCGGCAAGACGCTCTACGGCACCTCCGTTATCTCAACCTCTCCTGCGTGGCCGCCGGCTGTCAAAAGGGCAGGGGCGGATTTTGTCTTCATCGACACGGAGCACAGACCTTTCGATCGGGCCACCGTGGCGCAGATGTGCTTAGCTTACCGGGTCCTGGGCTTGCCGCCGCTGGTTCGGATTCCCTCCCCCGACCCCTACGAGGCCTGCCAAGTCCTTGATGGGGGGGCGGCCGGGGTCCTCGCCCCGTACATCGAGCACCCACAGCAGGTGCAGAACCTGGTCGGGGCCGCGAAACTGCGCCCCCTCAAAGGGGAGCGACTGGAGGAGGCTCTGAAAGACCGCGATTGCCTTGGACCCGAGCTGACGGAGTACCTGAACCATCGTAATGCCGGCAACTTCCTCCTGATCAATATCGAGAGCGTGCCGGCGCTGGAGCGACTGGACGAGATCCTGGCCGTGCCCGGGCTCGACGGCGTTGTCATCGGTCCCCACGACCTTTCCGTAAGTCTCGAAGTGCCGGAGCAATACGATCATCCCCGGTTCGACGAGGCAGTGGAAGAAATCATCTCCAAAGTGCGAGGGAAAGGCTTGGCGGCAGGAATTCACTTCCCCAAAGACCCTAACTTGCAGATCAAATGGGCCCAACGGGGCCTCAACATCATCCTGCACAGCTCGGATATCTTCTTGTTCCAACAGAGTTTGGAGCGAGACATCACCACCATCCGCCGGGCGATTGGCGACGGGTCCAGATAACGCAATTTGAGAATCCGGCGGAACGTCTTATAATGCAGAATCGTCTCTTCGCTTCATGTCATTGCGAGCGGAGCGAAGCAATCTCCCACCCTTGGGGTTGAGATTGCTTCGTCGCTTCGCTCCTCGCAATGACATGACACGGGTCGGTGTATTCCGACGCCTATTTGAAATGGCGAAACATCATGGGGAAGGCATCATTGATTTCGATAATTGTCCTGCTGGCGGCCCTGGCGATGAGTACGGCATTGGGTGCGCCGCCCAGCCCGTTTGAAATCTCCACCAAGCCGACACCGCGGACCCAGATCGACAAGCTGGTCTTGGGCCGGCTGGAGCAGTTGGGCATTGTGCCCGCGAATCTGTGCTCAGACGCCGTGTTTGTCCGGCGGGCCTATTTGGATGTGATCGGCACGCTGCCGACCGCCCAAGAGGCCCGGCAGTTCCTGGCGGACGAGGACCCGAACAAACGCAGGCTCCTGATCGACCGCCTGCTGGCGCGGGAGGAGTTCGCCGACTACTGGGCCATGAAGTGGAGCGATCTGCTGCGGGTCAAGTCCGAGTTCCCCATCAACCTGTGGCCCAACGCGGTGCAGGCCTATCACCGCTGGATTCGCACGAGCATCAAGGAGAACATACCCTACGACCGGTTCGTGCGGGAGATGCTCACGGCCAGCGGCAGCAACTTCCGCGTACCCCCGGTCAATTTCTACCGGGCCGTCCAGAGCAAGGAGCCACAGGCCCTAGCCCGGGCGGTGGCGCTCACGTTCATGGGTGTTCGGCCCGAGGGCTGGTCGAAAGAGAAGTGGTCCCAGATGGCGGTCTTCTTCTCCCGGATCGGCTACAAGTCCACGTTGGAATGGAAAGAGGAAATCGTCATCTTTGACCCCAACGAATCGTCGGGCGTGGAACGGTTGCGCGGCTCGTCACGTCCCACGTCGGACGTCCCACGTAACGAGCCTCGCAACCGCTGGGCGCGCGACGCCGTCTTCCCCGATGGAACGACGGTTCCGCTTGCTCCGGACCAGGACCCGCGTGAGATCTTTGCGAACTGGCTGATCGACGCGAAAAACCCGTGGTTCGCCCGTAACATCGCCAACCGCGTTTGGTACTGGCTGATGGGGCGCGGCATCATTCAGGAGCCGGACGACATTCGGCCGGACAACCCGCCCAGCAATCCTGAACTATTGGCGTACCTGGAAAAGGAGTTGGTCGCGGCCCACTATGACCTCAAGCACCTCTACCGGCTGATTCTGAACTCCCAGGTCTACCAGCTTTCCTGCATTCCCCAGGCGCAAGACGCCAAGGCCGAAGCCAACTTCGCCTTCTATCCGCTGCGACGGCTCGAAGCCGAGGTACTGATCGATGCCTTGTGCCAGATCACCGGCACGACGGAGCAGTACTCCAGCCCCATTCCGGAACCGTTCACGTTCATCCCGGAGGACCAGCGGTCGATCGCCTTGGCGGACGCCAGCATCACGAGTTCCTTTCTCGAAACGTTCGGCCGCTCACCGCGTGACACCGGCCTGGAGTCGGAACGCAATAACCGTCCGACGGCCGCGCAGCGGCTACACCTCCTGAATTCGAGCCACGTTCAACGCAAGATCGAGCAAGGCCCCAAGCTGCAAGCCATCCTGAGAATCAAAGGCAGACCGCGTGATATCATCGACGGACTGTACCTGACGATTCTCTCGCGGTTCCCCACGTTCGATGAATTGGCGGTCGTGGGGCCGTACTTCAAGGCGGGTGGGAACAGTCGTGCGGCCGGGATGGACCTGATTTGGGCTTTGATTAACAGCGCGGAGTTTCTGTACCGGCATTGATCCCGCTGAAGGGAACTGCGAAGATGAGCAACTCGATTTCCAGGCGTGCGCTGATGCGCCGCAGCTTCTTCGGTGCGGCGGGATTGCTGCTGGCCGACCGGGTGGTTCGTAGTGTGCCCGTAAGGGCATTCACAGAAACGCCTTACGGCGTCACTACAAACAGCCAGGCCAAGTCCGTTATCCAAATCTGGATGTGGGGCGGCCCTTCGCACCTGGACACGTTCGATCCGAAGCCGGCGGCGGGCTACGACTACTGCGGGCCGCTGGACAAACCGATTCCGACCAACGTGGACGGGATCATGGTCGGTGAGCTTTTGCCCCTGTTGGCGAAGCAGGCGGACAAGTACTCCATCATCCGCAGCATGACCCACGGCGTAAACGCCCATGAGACTGCCTCCTACATGGTCCAGACCGGCCGGCCCTCCGGCGGCCGGGATGTCTACCCCAGTGTTGGGGCGGTGGTCTCGCTGTTCAAGGGCTACAACGCCGGCTACGCGGGTTTGATTCCGCCCTACGTTGTGCTGACGCAGCCGCAGGGGCGGTTCTCCGAGGCCGGCTTCCTGGGGACGCGCTACAAGCCTTTTGCCACAGGGGGTGATCCGGCGCAGGCCCGCTTCGCCGTTGAGGGTGTGGTGGCACAGGGCATCACTGATGAACGGCAGCGAAGCCGGCGCGAGCTGCTCCACAATCTCGATACGCTGGGGCGGGCCGAGAGAGACAACAAGTCGCTGAAGGCGTTCGAGCAGGCCGAAGAAGGGGCCTACGAGTTGATCCTGGGCGACGCCGGCAAGGTGTTCGACCTCACGCAGGAGAAAAGCGAGCTGCGGGACAGCTACGGCCGCACCACATTCGGCCAGTCTTGCTTAGTCGCGCGGCGGCTGGTCGAACGCGGCGTCCCTTACGTCACGATCAACTACAACGGCTGGGATACGCACAAACAGCATTTCCAGACCATGCGTCGCAAGCTCCCTGAGATGGATAAAGGCATGGCAACCCTGCTCCAAGATCTGTTGGAGCGTGGGCTGCTCGACAGCACGATCGTCTGGTGGAGCGGCGAATTCGGTCGAACGCCGAAGGTCCAGTGGGAACCGCCCTGGAACGGGGGACGCGGCCACTACGGCAACGTCTTCTCCGCCGTCGTTGCCGGCGGTGGGTTCAAAGGCGGTCGCGTGGTAGGGGCCTCCGATGAGAAGGGCGAAGAGGTGAAGGAGCGGCCCGTATACCCGTGCGACCTGATCGCCAGCATTTATGAGCTGCTCGGCATCGACGGCAATGCGAAGCTGCCCCATCCCCAGGGCCTGGACGTCCGGGTGACGCCCACTGCCGCGGAGGGTGTGACCACGGGCGGACGGCTGAAGGAAATCATGTAATGCGAATCACGACGGAGATGGCACGTTATATGTCATTGCGAGCGAAGCGAAGCAATCTCCCATCCCTGGGATTGAGATTGCTTCGTCGCTGCGCTCCTCGCAATGACATGAATGAGCTGGGTGTGTTTGGGAAATGGCGGGCACAGCCCACCCTCCGATTGCTGACGATCCTTCTGATGATTGCCCCGGCCGTACGGGCGCAGCAGCAGGGCGTTCCACATCTGGCGTATGTCTATCCTGCCGGCGGGCGGCAGGGCGCTACGTTTCAGGTCAGGATTGGCGGGCGATTCCTCGACGGCGTGACCGACGTCAGTATCTCCGGCGGCGGGATCGAGGCCAAGGTCGTGGAGCAGGACAAACCTCTGACGCAGCAGCAGATCGGTGGCCTCAGAGAAAAGCTCCAGGAACTGCAGAAGAAAGAGCGGGACGCGGCAACCCTGAAGGAAATGGCCGAAATCCGGGACCAGATCGCTGCCTCGTTGAAGAGGCTGGCCAATCCGGCACTCGCGGAAATCGTCATTCTTCAGATGACGCTGGCTCCCGAGGCAGCTTTGGCCGAGCGGGAGTTGAGGCTGGCAACGCCGTTGGGCTTGTCGAATCCGCTGGTCTTCCGCGTGGGCCAACTGCCGGAGTTCTGCGAGAACGAGTCGGGAAACGGCGCGACCTACCCTGAGACCGTCATCACGCTGCCCGCCACCGTGAACGGCCGGATCGTTCCCGCGGATACGAGCAAGATTCTGTTCCCCGCCCGCCAGGGCCAGCAGTTCCAGCGTGCCAACATGGATCGGTATCGATTCGCGGCGCACCAGGGTCAGCAGTTGGTGGTCGTAGCCAGTGCGCGGGAGTTGATCCCGTACCTGGCAGATGCGGTGCCGGGCTGGTTCCAGGCCGTCGTGACTCTGTATGATGCCGCAGGCAAGGAACTGGCGTACGACGATGACTACCGTTTCCACCCCGACCCGGTCCTCCACTATGAGATTCCCCAGGATGGCGACTACATCGTCGAGATCAAAGACGCCATCTACCGCGGCCGCGAGGATTTCGTGTATCGCATCACTCTCGGCGAATTGCCGTTTGTGACGAGCATCTTTCCGTTGGGCGGTCCGGCCGGCGCTGCGACCGCCGTCGCGCTCAAGGGCTGGAATTTGCCGGTGACCCGGGTCACGGTGGAGGGGAAAGACAGTGGGAAGTGGGATTTGAGAAGTGTGATTGTTGGTTTGGAAGATCATCAATCAGCAATCATCAATCAACAATCTATCTTCAACCACGTGCCGTTTGCGGCGGATGTACTGCCAGAGTGTCTCGAAAAGGAATCGAACGACTCGCCCCAGAGCGCTCAATCGATCACACTGCCGGTCATCATCAATGGCCGCGTCGACAAGCCGGGCGATTGGGACGTGTTCCGCTTCGAGGGGCATGCCGGCGCGCAGATCGTCGCCGAGGTTTACGCCCGCCGGCTCGATTCCCCGTTGGACTCCATGCTCAAGCTGACCGATGCCGCCGGCCGGCAACTGGCGTTCAATGACGATCACGAGGACAAGGGCTCGGGGTTGAACACACACCACGCGGACTCGCTGATCCTCACTGCTCTGCCGGCGGACGGGACCTATTATCTTCATCTGGGCGACGCCCAGCGCCAGGGCGGGATGGAATATGCCTACCGCCTGCGCATCAGCGCACCCCGGCCTGACTTCGAGCTGCGGGTGGTGCCGTCCAGTATCAACGCGGCCGCCGGGCAGACCGTGCCCATCTCCGTTTATGCTCTGCGAAAGGACGGCTTCTCCGGCGACATCACGCTGGCTCTGACGGGTGTCCCGAGGACATTCACGCTCAGCGGCGGTCTGGTGCCCGCTCATCAGGACCAGGTGCGGCTCACCTTGACGGTCCAGCCCATTCCTTTGGGCGAGCCCCTGAGCCTGGGGGTGGAAGGCCACGCGACAATTCAGGGGCGGGAGGTGGTTCGACCGGCCGTACCGGCGGACGACATGATGCAAGCCTTCGCCTATCGGCATCTCGTGCCTGCGAGCGATTTGAAAGTGACCGTGATCAAACGCGGGGCGACGCGGGCCCCGATGGGAATCCTGAGCGAACTGCCGGTGAGAATCCCTGCCGGTGGAACGGCGCGGGTACGCGTGACCGCGCCGGCCAGCCGGTTCCTCGATAAGGTGCAGTTCGAGTTGAGCGAGCCGCCGGAGGGAATTACCGTGCGGGAAACCTCGTTGGAACAGCGCAGCGCCGAGATTGTGCTGCAAAGCGATGCCGCCAAGACCAGGCTTGGCCTGCGCGGGAACCTGATCGTCGAAGTGTCCGGCGAGAGGACCCCGGCGCCCGGCAATCAAAAAGCGAAAGCGAGCCGGCAGCGCATCCCCCTGGGGGTATTGCCGGCGATCCCCTTCGAGATCGTCAAGAATATTGATGATCGATGATTGATAATTGCTGCTGGGCGGCCAATAATCAATCATCAATAATCAATTTGTAAGGTAGTGCCTTGACTGAGCCCTCACTGACAACCGGAATCAAGGAAATCGACAACCTCGTCGGCGGCATCTCGCCCGGCGACAACATCGTCTGGGAGGTCGATTCTGGTGCGCCTGTCGACCGGTTCATCTGCGAATTCCTGGCGGCCAGCGAGGCCCGGGGTGAAGTCATCACGTACATCAGCTTCAATCGCTCGCCGCAGACGATCACGCGTGCCTACGGGCAGGACGTGTCGTTGGGAGCGTTCCGGCTCATCGACTGCTTCTCGTCGGGAAAAGGGAACAACGATAAGGTGTTTCTCGATTTCTACGAGTCGGCCGACGAGAAGTTGCGCAGCTCCGTCATCCACGTGGGCAACCCTTCCGACCCGGCGGAGTTGGAGAAGGCGCTGGCCGGCGTCACGGTGGCCGAGGGGGCTGCGACGCGGTACGTCTTCGATAGCCTCACGGGCATGCTGGACCTCTGGAACAACGAGGATGTGGTCCTGCGGCTCTTCGGCCACATCTGCCCGCTTTTGTTCGATCTCAGCACAGTCGCGTACTGGTTCCTCGAGACGGAGGCCCACTCCCAGCGGTTCCTGGCCAAGGTCCGCCATATCACGCAGGTCGTGCTGGAGATCGGCGTCTCGCGCGGGATCCGCACTTTGACGCTCCGCAAGGCGGCCAATCGGCGCAGCACCGCGATTGGGGTGCCGCAGTGGTTCCGGGTCGTCGAGGGCAAGGTGGCGATCGCCGCGGAATCGCGGGAAGACCGCGAGCTGAGCCTTCTGACGCGAATGGGTGAGGCGCTCGGCACCGCCCTGGTCCCCAACTCGTTCTTCGAAGAGACCATGAACGTGCTGGCCAGCGAAGTGGGAATGATCCGCGGCACCGTCGTTCTGCTCGACCGGGTGACCGGCAAGCTGCGGATTGTGGCCGCTCACGGGCTTTCCAGCGCCGAGCGGGCGCGGGGCGAGTACGACATCGGCGAAGGCATCACGGGCCACGTCGTCAAGACCGGGCAGCCCGAAGTCGTGCCCGATATCCATAAGGACGCGCGATTCCTCAACCGGACCACGGCCCGGCAGGTGGATTCCGCCTGGCCCATCGCCTTCATCTGCGTGCCGCTCAAAGTTGACAATGAGGTGGTCGGCGCCCTGAGCGTGGACCGGCCGTTTGCGGTGGAATCCACGCTCGACAAGGACCTGCGGCTGCTGTCCATCGTGGCGTCTCTCGCCTCGCAGGTGCTCAAGATCAACCGCCTGCTCCAGGTAGAGAAGGAGGAGATCCTCGTCCGCGATGAGCGGATGCTGCGGGAGCTGCGGAGCCGCTACCGTCTGGAGAACCTGATCGGCCAGAGCAAGGCGATCCAGCAGGTCCTGGCGACCGCCGCGACGGCCGCCGTGTCCAACGCCCCCATCCTGATCCACGGCGAGACCGGCACGGGCAAAGAGCTCGTCGCCAATGTGATCCACTACAACAGCCCGCGCTCCAAGGGGCCGCTCGTGAAGGTCAATTGCGGCGCCCTGCCGGAGACGCTCCTGGAATCGGAGTTGTTCGGCCACGTCAAAGGGGCCTTCACCGGCGCCATTCAGAATCGCAAAGGGCGGTTCGAGCTGGCCGACCAGGGGACGCTGTTCCTCGATGAAGTCTCGGAGATGAGTCCGCGTCTTCAGGTCAAGCTTTTGCGGGTCTTGCAGGAGAACGAGTTCGAGCCGGTGGGCGGCGCGCGGACGATTCGAGTTGATGTGCGGATCGTGGCCGCCACGAACACGAATCTGAAGGAAGCCGTGCGCCAGGGTCGTTTTCGCGACGACTTGTTCTACCGGCTCAATGTCGTGCCGATCCATCTGCCGCCGCTGCGCGAGCGCCGCGAAGATATTCCGATGCTGGTGGACCACTTCCTGGAGAAGTACAACCGCGAGAACGGCAAGAATGTGACCAAGATTTCGCGGGAGGTGCTGGACCATCTCCTGGCGTACTCATGGCCGGGCAACGTGCGGGAGCTGGAGAACTGTATTGAGCACGCGGTCGTGATGAGCCCCGGCAACACGCTTTCGGCGGGTCTGCTGTCGGCTGAGGTCTTGGACAACGACCCGGTCGATGCGGCCCGTCGGGGTTCCGCCACCTCCGAAGGTGTGGAAGGCGAACTCGAAGTGCTTCTGCAGCGGCACTACCGAGCGGCGGAAGATTTGGCTGAAGCCGGCGAGCAGCTCCACCGCCTGCTCGAGCGGATCATCCTCGCCCGGGCCCTTTCCGAGGGCATGAGCCAACGGGCCCTTGCGGCCAAGCTCGTCATCAGCCGTACCACCCTCCGCAAACGCCTCCAGGAATATGGCCTGGGCGAATAGGCGCTCTGGACGCCAAAGCCATCTTTCAGGCCCTGCGCAAGGCCAACGCGGGGTCGTCCGTTACCGCCCCTATGTCGTTGCGAGCCCAGCGAAGCAATCGCCAACCCGGGATGGAGATTGCTTCCTCCGCCTGCGCGGGGGACGAGGTGACCGTGATCCTGTCCCCATCCTGCATGGATGACAGAGGACGTGCGTTTGTAGTGACGCCGTCAGGCGTTGTGTCGCGGGCATCCTGCCCGCGATTCGAGGGCGGGACGCCCTCGACACGCTCTTTCGATGCCCTTACGGGCACACTACGAACGATGGCGTTCACCAGCGGCCCGAACAGGTACCGGCGCAGGGGAACATGATACGCGTTCGGCTCCCCACCGGCGGCCTCGATGGTCTCGCCGTTGCGTACGGCGACGAGGTTGAGGCTCGGCACGACCAGCACAATCTGATGGCCCGCGCCCGTGCCGCAGAAGGCATCCCTGGGTAGTTCGGGGTACGAGCCGTCGTTATTGCTCCACCAACCGATGCCACAATTGCCGGGCGTACCCACATCGCGGGTGACCTGGCGCACGGCGTCGGGACCGATGAGCCGGCGGCCCTCCCAATCACCTTCGCGGAGCATGAGCCGCCCGACCCGGGCCACCGCCCGCGCCGTATACGCGCCGCCGCCCCAGGAGCCAGCCAACGGCAGACCATCCACAACCGGGGTTTGCCCGTAACCAATGGACCATTCCTCATCGGGCACGCCGATGGGCCGCATCACACGCTCCCGTAGGAGGGTGCGGATGTCTTTGTGCGGGCCGTCCCTCAACGAGGCGGTGACTGTGTAGGTCAGCATGGCGATCCCGGGGTTGCTGTACTGCATCTTCGTGCCCGGGTCGAAGAGCACGGGTGCGGCATCGCGGGCCAGTGTGAATGGGTCGCGCGGCGGGGCGAGCCGCTTCCAGAAGTCCCCCTTCCAACCGGTCAGCTTCTCATGGGGCAGATTGTCCGCCTCCGCGTCTTCAATGCCCGAAGTATGCGAGCCAAGCTGCCGGATGGTGATGCGGGACTTCTGCGGGTCGTCCCTCCACTGGGGGACGAACTTGGCGGCCCGGTCGTCCAACGAGATTCGCCCGTCGGTCATCGCGACGGCCAGCGACACACCGCCAACCACCGCCTTGGCCATCGAGGCCGTGCCGTGCTTGCTCGCGGCCGACTGGCCGGGCGCGTACCATTCGCAAACGATCTTGTCGTTGCGAATGACCAGAAGACCCGTGGTCTTCCTCGCGGCCAGGCCCTCCCGAAGGGTCGTCAGCTTCTCGCTGGACATGCCCTGGCTTTCCGGCGTGGCGGTCTCCCACTGGAACTCCGCGGCACTGCACCAGGCCGCCGGGAAGATGGCACTCAACACGATCGCCAGTTGCTTGAGCACAGACCCCATAGACTTCTCCATTCCAAGCCAACGTGATTCATCGCTGATAAAGCAACACCCAATCTGTCTCGTCTTCCAAGTTGTGATCTTTCGGTGTGCGGCTTGGCAGCATGAAGGAGACCGTGCCACCGCGGACCTCGCCGAGCGTGTGTGTGGAACCGTCGCGCGGATTCAGTTGCATGGCCTTATAGGTCCCAGGTGCCAGTTGCATCGTGCCTTGGCCGCCGTCGAGGGCATACACCAGATACGCCTCGCCCGGTTTGGCCAGGGCAAACGTGGAGCGCCAGTGCTCGCCATCAATGACCGTATCGAGCGGCGACACCAAATCGTTGGCGGGCGACATCGCCCCAAACGGCAGACTCCGCAGAGTGCGGGCCAGGATGCCCAGTTGCGCCAGCGTGCCACGCTGCTGGAGCTGGTCCACATCCCAGCCGCTCATGAATTCGCCGCAGCCCACCAGGCAAGTCGTGCCGAAGCTGCCGGAAGCCGTGATCACCCAGTGCACCTTCCGGACACCCGCTTTCGTCAGCGCCCGCCAGCTCAGAGTCTTCGCGATGCCGTCGCCGTCGAAGAACCCGGGCACTGTGAGCTTCTCACCTGTGTCGATATGGACAAACTCGACACTCACCTGCACGTCGCGGAAGGGATGGGCCGGAACTTGGGCTGCTGTCAGGGTGATCTCACACAGGTCCCATTGTTCCAGCGTGCTGCTCTCCGGTGCAACGCTCGCCCGCTGAGGCTCAGCGGCGCCGCACAAAACCGCCGGGAAAACTGCAATCAGCACGACCCAAAACTGTTTCCACCTGGATTTCACGTCACTGCCTTCCCATGTCAATGAGCCGCCTGCAGCCGCACGACTACGCTCTTGGCCGTCGGCGGTGTCCTCAATATCAGGATTCCGTCTCGCGACGTCACGGTCTCTTGCCCCGCCGGGCGAGCCTCCACCGTGTCCGTCCACTGGGCGTCCCATTTTCCGTCCGGTACGTCCCGCAGGGTCAGCCGTCCGGCAGGTTGCTCCTCGGTCCGCAGGCCCATCCGGCGGTACATCCAGTTGAACTCCGGATGCTTCAGCCACAGCAGCAGGTGGTCATCGGTCTGCAAGCCGCGCACTTCCAGATTCGGTCCGTTACGCCGCACGTAGTGCGTCAGTGCAAAGGCGGTCGTAATGGAGCCGCCGCCGGTGTTCGCCACGCGAATCGTGTGATTGCCGGCGGGAATCTCGACCGGATACTTCTGGTAGTAAGAGCGAGCGTCGTACTGCTCGGGAGGACCGTAGGGCAGAAGCTCCCGCTCCAGTACGACCTTGCCATCCATGGACACTGTCAGCCGGGGCGCGGATTTCAGGTCACCGTCAAGTTCCGGCACGTAGACGACGAATTGTCCATCCACCGGATAGCGGACTTGGAACGACTTGGCCCGCGCCTGCCCACTTTTCCTGTTCTCCAGCCGCGCATAGAGCAGGTCCTGCCGGTCCAGCCGTCCGTTCTCCAGCACGGTAAAGGTCTCCCGGTCTCGCGCCTCGGGCGGGAAAGCGTAATTTCCCGGAAAACCTTCGATAAAGGCGTCGGCGTAGTAGGACGGCCGCGCGGCATCGGCAAACTCGAACACCTGTACCTGCACAGCCCGCCACGTGCGCCGGCTGAAAGGAATGTCCTTCACCACGTGCGCCACGGCCTGGATGTAGCGGTAGAAATGCTCGTCATCCAGCCAGTTCCAGTCCCACGCCATGCCGGTGCCGGCGCTGCCGCTGACCAGGGGACTCCATAGGCCATCATGGACCATCACCCGTTCGGGATCGTGCGGCCCATAGCCGCCGGAGCGCATGTTGTGCCCGATCCCGTACTCCGTGAGCATGTAAGGTTTGCGGAACTGCTCGATCAGCCGCTTTGTCCAGACCTCGCCGATCTGCGCGATGTCCTTGACCGCGTAAGTATTCGTCGAGACCAGCTCCATCTCCGGCAGACCGTCGATCTCGGCATAGCTGTTCAGGTTCCCGAAATTCGTGTGGATGACGTGCTTCGCGGCATCCACCGTGCGCAGAGAGCGTGCCATCCGCTGGTGCCATCGCGCTGCGCTCTGGGCGGTGAATCCTCCCGCCGCACTGACTTCGTTCCACAGGTCCCACGAGAAGACGCTGGTCGAAGCGCCCCAGCGGGCGACGACATAACGCAGCAGGCTCTCAAAGACGCGCTGGGCCCGTTCGTCGGTGAAATACTCGCCGGGCATCTTGAGGAAGCCGCCGTTCTTGAGGTTGTAGACATTCGCGTCCCAGCCGCCGTTGTCGAGGCGGAGGTTCGTCTGATTGGTGAGCGTCAACATGTGGTATACGCCCAGCCGCTGGCCCAACTCCAGAACCTGATCCACACACCAGCAGTATTCCAGATTCAGTTTGCCGACGCCCTTGTCCGGGCGCCCTGCCGCGACGACGCGTTCCATGATGTTGAAGTTGCTGTGCGTCAGGAACAAGCGATTGAAGTTGCCCCCGACCCCGGCAAAGCGGTCGTAAACCTGCTCGTATTGGAAGACGGGACCCAGTGCCTTGTCCATCGCCACGGCACAGAACGGCGTGCCGTCCTCGAATTCGAAATAGAGGGGATTGTTCCGGGAAATCCGCAGATAGCCGTGGCCGGCGCTCGCCGTGGTGCAAGTGAAGGCAGGAGCTTCGGCCGCGATCTCCCGTTCCCCGTTTTTGGCCCGCAACACGCAGGTGTGCTTTCCCACCTGGGATGGTGCAAACCGCGCTTTCCAACCAGGTTCGCCCGCGCGTTGGTAGGACTCGCGCCCGTTGGAAACCGTACGGCGATAGCCTTGGTAGAAGAAACCAGGAACGGTGGCCTGCGATCCGTCCGGCGCCGTGAAGACCGCGTCGACACGGACCTCCTCAGGATCGAAGGGGTTCTGCCATTGACCCTCCATCCGAAAAGTGAGCTCCACGGTCTCATAGCGGGCCACCTGAGTCTTACTGACCGACACCTCGGAAACAGCCAGTGTCCCCGACGAAGCCAGCGGCACCACATTGTCGGCTGCCCAAGACGGTCCGGGCACGCACACCAAGGCGAGCACAAGCCAGAACGGGATCTTCCTCATTCCCATATCTCCTTCACGAACGGGGCGTTGACGCCACCTCACAATTTCAGACGAAAGCCGAGGCGATTGAGCCCGGCGGTGATACTGAGGATCACGACGCCGCAACCGATGGAGCGGGCCATCGCGTGGGCGAGATCGGGCTCGGCGAGCCGGGAATACCAGTTGCCCAAGCTCAGCAGGCTGAAGAGGGGCCAATAGATATCGGAGAGCAGATAGGCGAGCAGGACATTGCTTCCCGCGAGCGCAAAAGGCTTGGCAAGCCTGGAGGCGAGGCTCTGGGGACACACGTCGGCCAGGAAGTAGAAAAGCAGCCACACGGAGGCAGTGATCGCACAGGCCCAGAGGCACCAAGAGGGGGTGGCATTGTTCTTGTTGATGCCGTAGAGGCCGTGCAGGAGCAACGCGCCAGCGGAACAGCCGGCGATGAACAGCACCGCAAATCCGGTGCGGGCGCGCGTGGTAGCGATGTCAGGAGCCAGAAGAGCCGAGGCCAGGAGCAGACCGGCGACCGCGATAGCCCCCTGCGAGCCGAGCGTTCCGCCGATGCCGACGATGCGGTCCAGCCAGAAGCCGTCGAAGGCGCCCGTCTGACCGGCCGGATAGAGACAGAAGAGCAGGACGACGCAGCCGAGCAGGGCGGTGCGCTGGCTCCGAAAGACAAGGAAGACCAGAGCGGCGACCAGGTAGGCCCAACCGATCAGCCCGAGGATGCCGTACCACCCGGTGTGAATGGCAAGGGGAGACAGCGTGATGATGCGGTGGCCGTCCTTGCCACGGAAGGCAAACGCCAGGAATACGAGGGACGCGAGGCCAAGGACGCGCAGGACCAGGGTGATGATACGAGACACCCGCTCGCGACGCGGTATGGCGAGGGAGCTGAACGCGAGGATCGCCGAGAGAAACATCAACGTGCACCACAGCGCGGCGGACCACCCCATCTTCTCGGAGTCCGGCCACTCGTTGACCATCATGATGCCAACGAACAGCAGCGACAGCGTGCGGATGACGACGTGCACGAGGCATTTCCAGAGAGGTTCGCCTCGGGCCAAACGTGAGCCAAGGGCGAAGGGGACGGACATACCCACGATGAAGAGAAAGGCGGGAAAGACCAGATCGACGAACGTCATGCCACTGCGACCGTGGAAGTGACGCATCCATGCGGGGACAATCTGACTGTCAACGCCCCCGATGTCGTTCACGTAGATCATGGTGAAGATGACTAGGCCGCGCAGGGCATCGATAGAGGCGACGCGCTGAGCGGGCACGGCGTTTGTCCGTTGATCTGCGTTCATATTCCCGCGATAACCTCCACAAGGCCTTGGCGTCTGCCCCATCAGGGGGCAAACGCGATGTTGAATGCGACCGCGTGCTCCGACCTCCAATGAGAAAGGCTCCTTCTTGCGATCATTATGCCGGGATGGCACACGGATGCAAGAAGGAGCCCTGAGGTTGGTAGTGTGCCCGCAAGGGCATGAGAAGAAACGCCTCACGGCGTCACTACCAACGAGTTATTGCTGACGTCGGCCGCCGCCCCTGGTTCCCATCTTTTGCAGGTCGTCCATCGTCAGACCCATCGCCGTGACTTTCTCTTCCATCTGCTTCTCGCGTTCAGCGATGATTTGCCCGAGCTTCTGGGCGGTCTCTTTGGCGTTTTCTTTCTGGGCGGAGGCCTGCGCGTCCTTCAACGCCGTCATGGACTGGTTGTACTCAAAGGCCATTTGCCGCATCCGGAGCCGGTCCACACCCTGCTGGATCGCCACGAGGAGCTTTTGTTGCTCCGTGCTCCTCTCCTTCATCTTGGCGCGGTCCTCTTCCGTCATGTCCTGGAAGGACCTGCCCTCCATCGCCTTGGCGCCGGCATCGACGAGGGCCTTGAGCTTGGCCACTTGCTCCTGCAGGTCGGCCACGTTCTTTTGCATCTGCGGCCCCATCATGCCGCCACGCCCGCCGCGGCCGCCGCCCCCGGCTTGTCCGAACGCCGCCCACGCCATGGTCACGGTGAGCAGAATACCGGCTGCAATCATTGTGCTTCTCTTCATGGGACTATCCTCCTGAATCAGGTTATGAGTCGCCGTCGGCCCGATTCCTACGGCGGAAAAGGGGGAACAGCTTTTCATTCGGGTGCTTCGTATATGGTAAAGACGCCCGGCGGGCCGGCTTTATTGCATTTCTGGAGTCCGGTTTCCCGCTGGGCGTCCTTTCCCGTCAATTCGTCTATCGTCCAAGGGTTGCGCGGCTCGTTTCGTCGGGCGGTTACGTCGGTCGGCACCAGCGCCGCTCCACGCCCCACGCAACCGATACGAGCGTCGCAACCGCAACCACTTACTGCACCGACAGCATCGCCACCGAGTCCTGGTCCTTGACGAAGATGCGGTTGCCCGCGAGGACCGGGTGGGCATAGATCGGCGTGTCGGAGACCTTGATCTTGGCCACTTCCTGGTACTGCTTGGCGTCGGGTTTGAAGACGACCATCTCGGAGCTGCTCGGCAGGGCCACCAGGCACGAGCCGCCGTCCACGATCGACGTGAAGCCTTGGCGGTCCCGTGCGGCGGTGTCGGTCCAGGCGGTCTTGCCCGTCTTGGCGTCGAGGCAGTAGAGGTTGCCCTTGTCGGACAGGCCGAAGAGCAGACCGTCCTTGAGCACCGGCGAGGTGAACTGCGGCGCAAGATCCGGATTGCTCCACAGGTCGGTCGCCTCGAAGCCCTCGCCCTTCTTGGCGACGCTCACGGCCTTGGCGCCCCGGCCTTTGCCCGTGTAGATGACCGTCTGCCCGTCGATAATAGGCGTGGCGGCGTTATACGCCATTCCCTGGATCGGGAACGGCCGCTGCCACAGGAGCTTGCCATCGGCCACGGCAATCCCGACGATGCTCTTTTCCGTCAATGTCACGATCTGCTTGACGCCGTCTACCGTCATCAGGGCGGACGAGCCATAGTCCGGGCCCTCGGCGCCCCAGCGCCACTTCTCGTCACCGTTGGCCAAGTCGAACGCAATGATGGCACCCTTGCCCTTGCCGCCGACGTGGACAACGACCATCTTATCTACGATGATCGGCGAGGTGGACGTGAAGAACTGGGGTACAACCTTGGGGAAGGGGTCCTTGCGCCACAGCATTTTGCCCGTGGTGTCCCAGCAGGAGACGACCCCCGCTACCCCCAGCGTGACCACCTTGCCCTCCGCCACGGCAGGGGAGCTTCGGGGTCCCGGATGTCGAGCGGCCGGGCCGCTGACGGCCTGCGCCGTGTATTTGTCCTTCCAGACTTCCTTCCCGTCGGCGGCGCTGAGACACGAGAGGACTTCCTCGTCGCCTTGACGGGAGAAGACATAGAGCTTATCGCCCACCAGGGCCGGCGTCGAATCGCCCGTGCCCACGGTCGTCTTCCATTTCTGAGCCAACTGCTGCGGCCATTTCTCCGGTGCGGTGAATCCGCTGGCCTTGCCATCCCGATTGGCGCCCCGCCACTGGGGCCAATCCTGGGCCAGCACACTCCCTGCACAGACAACAACCGCGCAGACGGCCACCACCGCTCTGCATCGATTTGTGTTTTTCATGGTAGTCTCCCATTCGACTTGCGATGACACGCCGCAACGAGTTGCACACACGGCAACTGAATCCCGTTGCGACTCTGTGGTCACATTCTACCCCCGTGCGGTTTGCCTCGCGATAGATACCTGCGCGAAAAATACCGGATTTTTCTCCCACGATTTGAAACCGGCCGGCCTCTCATCAACACTGAGTACAATAGAGATCGGTGTGCGCGCGTAGCACGGGCATCCTGCCCGTGATTCTGAGCTCATGGATGCTCGCGCCTGTGCTACGTGGCACGGCTCCCCAGATGGGGTCTGCGCTTGCGGAGCGACAGGGAATCGTTCCAGTTTTTTCGCGCGTGCTGAGCCGGATAGCCGAGTCGAACGGGTATAATACTGATTCGGTCGGGCGAAGCACGCACGTACAACAGCAGGCGCGCGGGCGTGATCCGCCTGCGGGAATGGAAGATCAAGATGGGCTGGGGACCCAGACGCGAGCGGTCGCAATGGGGAGCCCACCAAGCTGGGTAGGGATGAAATGATTTGCCCGTTGCCAGATAAGTCTTGTGGCCGCCGTGTTGGGGTGCTGGCCGGTGTCATTCTTGCCCTTGGCGGGATTCCCGTCTGGGCCGCCTCGGATACCGACGCCTGTCGGGATCTACTCCGGACAGGCCAATATGAAAAGTGCCTGGAGACGGCGCAGAAGGCCATCAAGGACGGCGCCTACTCCATCCAGTGGCGGCTCCTGGAAATCGAGTCGTTGTTGACGCTGGGTCGGTACAAAGCGGCGGCGGAGCGTACCGATGCCGCGATCCAGGATTCCCGCACCGATATCCGTCTCCTGGCGCTCGCCCACACAGCCTATCAGCAGACCGGTCAGGCCAACCAGGCCAGCCAAATGCTCGCGATGATCTACCGGATCGCCAGCTACCGCCGCAGCGAGTATTTGAACAGCATCGAGGTGGTCGCTCTGGGCCGGTCTCTACTATTGCTCGGGGCCGAGCCGAAGGCTGTTCTGGAGAACTTCTACAACGTGGCTCTGCGGAGCGATCCGAACTGCCGCGAGGCGTATCTCGCTGTGGGCTCGCTGGCGCTGGCCAAGCAGGACTTCAAGCTGGCCGCCGACAAGTACCAGGAAGCATTGAAGCGGTTCGGCGATGACCCGGATGTACACTATGGATTGGCGCAGGCGTTCTACCACAGCGACCGCAAGACTATGATCGCCGCGCTGGATGCCGCGCTGCACGTGAACTCCCGGCATGGGCCGGCCCTGGTCTTGCTGGCCGAGCATCAGATTGACTGCGAAGACCGCGAGGCGGCGGTCAAATCATTGGATCGGGCGCTGGCGGTCAATCCCTGGGACCCGGACGCCTGGGCCTATCAGGCGGTGCTGGCCCACTTGGCGAACGACCCTAATGCGTTCACCAAACGCCGGGCCAACGCGCTGAAGTTCTGGCCGGCCAATCCGAGGGTGGACTACCTGATCGGCCGAAAGCTCTCGCAGAACTATCGTTTTGCCGAAGGTGTGGCCTGCCAGCGGCGGGCGCTGAAATCCGACCCGAACTACCTGCCCGCCAAGATCCAACTGGCCGAGGATCTGTTGCGGCTGGGCAGCGAGCAGGAAGGCTGGACCTTAGCGAATGAGGTCAACAAAAAGGACCCCTACAACATCGAGGCGTATAACCTGGTCCACCTCCATGAGGCGCTATCTGGATTCCAGGTTCTGTCGGCGAACGGGTTGGTCGTCAAGATGGATAAGCGCGAGGCGCGCCTCTATGGCGACAAGGTCGTGGAGCTGCTCAAGCAGGCCCAATCGCAGCTCTGTGAGAAGTATGGGTACCGACCCGACGGCCCGGTCACGGTGGAGCTGTTTCCCAACCAGCAGGATTTTGCCGTTCGTACGTTCGGCATGCCCGGGGTCGAGGGTTTTCTCGGCGTCTGCTTTGGCAAGGTCATTACGGCCAACAGCCCCAGAGCCTCGACGACGTTCAACTGGCAGTCGATGCTCTGGCACGAATTCTGCCACATCGTGACCCTGAGCCTGACTGCCAACCAGATGCCCCGGTGGCTGAGCGAGGGAATCTCCGTCTACGAGGAGTCGCAGCACAACCCCGCTTGGGGCCAGCAGATGAACCCCCAATACCGGCGTATGATCTTCGATGGCGAGTTGACGCCGATCGGCAACCTCAGTGCGGCCTTCCTGAGCCCCAAGACGCCGATGCACCTGCAATTCGCTTACTACGAATCGGCCCTGGTGGTCGAATTTCTCGTCCAGCGGTCCGGAGTCGCCTCTGTGAAGGCCATCCTCGCCGATTTGGCGAAAGGTGACCCGATCAATGCAGCCATCGCCAAACATGCCGGACCGCTGGACCAAATAGAAAAGGAATTCGAGACCTTCGTCCGCAAGCGCGCCGAGGCCCTGGCGCCGGGCGTGGATTGGGAGCAGCCCCCGCGCGAGCAGTTCGGCTCCTCCGATCCGGAGATGGTTGCCCAATGGCTGAACAAGCACCCGAACAGTCTCTGGGCCTTGAGCCTGAAAGCCAAGAGCCTTCTGGCCGACCACAAATGGGCCGAGGCGATAGTCCCGCTGCGCAAGATCATCTCCTTGTATCCCAAAGATATTGATAAGGACAACCCCTATCAACTCCTCGCCGAGGCGCACCGTAACCTCGGAGAAACACAGGAGGAAGCTGAAGCGCTCCGCACACTGGCGGGCCTGTCGTCGGATGCCGCCGGCGCCTACAACCGGCTCATGGAGATCGGCATGGAGCAGAAGAACTGGCCCCAGGTTGTCGAGAACGGCGAGAAGTACCTCGCGGTCTATCCGATGCTGTCCGCCGTATACTGGCGCCTGGGCCGAGCCAATGAAGAGCTGGGCCGCACGGAGCCGGCCGTTCAAGCGTATCAGCATCTGCTCTTGCTCGACCCCTCCGATCCGGTCGAGGTCAACTATCGTCTGGCACGGCTGCTTCAGCAGCGGGACCCCGTCGCCGCGAAAAGGTATCTCCTGGAGGCGCTGGCCGACGCCCCGCGCTTCCGCGAGGGCCACCAGTTGCTCCTGAAGATGCTGGGGGAGGAGTCGAAATGACGAAGGCCCGATGGCTTGCCCTCCTGTTGATCGTGGTGATCGTCGCGGCTACGGCTACGCTGGCCCAGCGCTACTATGACCGTCGCGGCTATGAGGACCGCGGCGGCGTACCCAATTGGCAACCCGACAAGGAGTTCTCCCAGGATGTCTTCACGTTCGTGCGAATCCGGTATTCCTCCGGATATGGCGGGCGCGGGTACGGGGGCCCCTACGGCGGTCGTGGCGGCAGACGTGGCGGATACGGCCGAGGCTATGGCCCGAGCGCCGGCAGTTGGGCGACGGACTACCCCGACAGCGACTTTAACTTCTCCTACCGCCTGCACCAACTGACCGCAATGGAGGTCAATCCGGACGGCCTCGTGCTCGAACTGACAGACCCGGAGTTGGTCAACTATCCGTTCATCTACATGCTCGAGTGCGGCCGGTTGGTCTTCAGCGACCCTGAGGTCGAGGCGCTGCGCCGCTATCTGCTGAACGGCGGATTCCTTATGGTCGACGACTTCTGGGGGGAGGCCGAGTGGGAGAACTTCTACCAGGAGATCAAGCGGGTCTTCCCCGATCGCGAGCCGGTCGAGTTGGGGATCGACCACCCGATCTTTCACATGGTATTCGATCTGAAGGAAAAGCCCCAGATTCCCAGCATCAACGTCGCCCTGGCGGGTCGCCCCTACGGCATCACCTGGGAGCGCGAGGACGCCAAGGAAGTCCACTACAAGGCCTTCTTCGACGACAAGGGCCGGATGATGGCGATCATTTGTCACAACACCGACCTCGGCGATGGGTGGGAGCGGGAAGGCGAAAACGAATGGTACTTCCACGAATTCTCTGAGAAGAAAGCGTATCCGCTGGGGATCAACATCGTGGTGTACGCGATGACGCACTGAGAGAAGAGGTGCAAGTGTGAAGTCGGAAGTGCGAAGAGTGTCATTGCGAGGAGCGCAGCGACGAAGCAATCTCAACCCTGCGATCAGAGATTGCTTCGCTTCGCTCGCAATGACATGCGTCACACTTGAGACTGAGTACGAAAGGATGGGACAGTTGCAGAACGAGAAGTACGAATCGGAACAATGGGCGGTCGAGCAGATCCGAGGCGCGCGGGAGCGCATCGGGGCCGAGCTTTCCAAGGTGATCATCGGCCAGCAGGATGTGATCGAGCACCTACTGATCGCCGTGCTCTCCGGCGGGCACTGCTTGGTCACCGGGGCGCCGGGCTTGGCCAAGACGCTCTTGGTCAAATCGCTGGCCCAACTGTTCGATCTGAAGTTCCAGCGGATCCAGTTCACACCCGACCTGATGCCCGCGGACATCACCGGCACGGAGATTCTGCAAGAGACAGACCAGCAGCGCCAGATGACGTTCATCAAGGGCCCCATCTTCGCGAACATGATCCTCGCCGATGAGATCAACCGGACACCGCCCAAGACGCAGGCGGCCATGCTCGAAGCGATGCAAGAGCATCACGTGACGGCCGCCGGGGTGAAGTACGAGTTGCACGAGCCGTTCTTTGTCTTCGCCACGCAGAACCCCATTGAGATGGAAGGCACGTACCCGCTGCCGGAAGCCCAGCTCGACCGGTTCATGTTCAACGTGTCCATCGGGTACCTGCCCGAGGATGACGAAGTGGCCGTCGTACGCCAGACCACGACGGTGGAGCCTCAGCCCATCACACAAGTGTTCAGCGGGGAAGACCTGCTGCGGTTCCACGCCGTGGTGCGCCGGGTCCCCATCGCTGAGGACGTCGTGCGGTACGCGGTGAGGCTCGCCGCCGCCTCGCGCCCCAACTCGGACAATCCGCTGGGCTTCATCAATGAGTGGGTCACCTGGGGGGCGGGTCTGCGAGCGTCGCAGTACCTGGTGCTCGGCGCCAAAGCCCGCGCGCTGCTGTACGGGCGGGCGCACGTCAGCTTCGAAGACATTCGGGCCCTGGCCCATCCGGTCCTGCGGCATCGCATCCTGATCAACTATCGGGCGGAGGCCGAAGGCGTAATCGTCGATAGCATCGTGGACCGCCTGCTGAAATCCGTAAAGGACTCGAAATGACCGATTCCTTTGTCAAACTCCGGGTGGCAGCGTCAAGGCCGAAGGCCTTGGCGATGGCTCCTGCAACCACAGATACGAGCCATCGCCAAGCTTCGCTTGACGCTGCCACCCGGACAATACATAGTCCCTCGCATGCCGCCGTGGCGCGGAACGGTGTCCCGTGAGAGATCCAGCGGTTCCATCCCGATTTGACGCCCCCCTCGGCCGGGCGGAGGGTTTGATCGATCCGGCGGCCTTGATGAAGATCAAGTCGATGGAGCTGCGCGCCAAAGCGGTCGTCGAAGGCTTCTGGAAGGGAATTCACCGCAGTCCCTATCACGGTTTCTCCGTCGAGTTCACGGAATATCGCCAGTATGCCTTCGGGGACGATCCCCGCTACATCGATTGGCGCGTCTACGCCCGCAGCGACCGGTTCTACATCAAGAAATTCGAAGATGAGACGAACCTGCGCTGTCACCTGCTGATCGACCACAGCCGGTCGATGGGCTACGCCTCGGGAGACTACAGCAAGGCACAATATGCGGGCACGCTCGCTGCGACGCTGGCCTATTTCCTCTTCACACAGGGCGACGCCGTCGGGCTGGCGACCTTTGACGATCAGATTCGAGAGTACATGCCGCCGCGCAATCGGGCGAGCTATCTGCGGCGGCTGATCCTGGCACTGGAGGCGCAACCCCGCGGCAGTGCCACGAACCTAGGCCCGCCCTTGCAGCGACTGGCGCAGATGCTGACCAGACGCGGCATGATCGTGCTGGTCTCCGATCTGCTGACCTCGATTGACCGGCTCGAACGCGACTTGGGCTATCTCTGTGCCGGCGGCCACGACGTGGTCGTGTTTCATGTCCTGGACCCGGCGGAGGTCAGCTTCGATTTCGACAAGCCGGCCCTGTTCCGCGATGTCGAGACGGGGCGTGACTTGTATGTCGATCCGCCCGTCGCCCAGAAGGGCTATCAGCACCTGCTGGAAGGCCATTTGACCAAGACCCGGTCCGTCTGCCAGAGCCTCGGGATCGACTATCATCTGTTCGCCACAGACCGGCCATTCGACCTGGCCCTGCTCGATTTTCTCCAGCATCGGATGCGTAGCCGCAAGCGGGTCCGGCGCGTACACGGGCCAGGAAGCGGGGGGGCGCTATGAGTCTTCTCTATCCGCTCTTCCTGGCCGGGATTGCTGCGGTGGCTCTGCCTATCCTGTTGCACATGATTCGCCGGCATACGCGCGAGCGCGTGACGTTCAGCTCGCTGATGTTCCTGCGGCCGACCCTGCCGCGTTTTCGGAGCCGAAGCCGTCTGGAGCACGTGCTGCTTCTGCTCGTGCGCTGCGCGGTGTTGTGCCTGCTCGCCTTTGCCTTTGCCCGGCCTTTCCTGCGACAGCCCGCCGCCCCAGGCATTGTCGGCGCCAGCAAGCGGATCGTCCTCTTGATCGACACCAGCGCCTCCATGCGGCGCACGGGCATGTGGACCCAGGCCCTGGACGAGGCAAAATCGGTCCTCAAAGAGGCCGGTCCGGCCGACCGCGTGTGCCTTATGAGCTTCGATCAAGGCACGCGAACCTTGATCGGGTTCGACCAGTGGCAGACGATGGACCCCGGCCAGCGCGCCTCGGTGGCGGCGCAGGAGATTTCCCGGCTATCGCCCGGCTGGTCATCCACCGATCTGGGCCACGCCCTTGTCACCGCCGCCGAGGCGATGGAGGACGATGAGGCCAACGACGGTGCGCCGTCGCGGGCGGAGCGCCAGATTGTGCTGGTCAGCGATCTGCAGCAGGGCAGTAAGCTGGACGCGCTGCTCGCCTACGAATGGCCGCAGCGAACGGAATTGCGGGTCAAGGCGATCTCGTGCCAAGGCGCCACGAATGCGTCGCTGCAATGGGTGGCGAGCCGCGATTCTCTCGCGCCCTCGCGCGGCGATGACCTGCCCAGCATCCGCATCACGAACTCGCCCGAGGCCGCCACCGATCATTTCCAGCTTCATTGGGCGGATGCAACCGCGTCCACGCCTGGCTCGGCCCAGGATGTCTACGTCGCGGCGGGCCATAGCACGGTGGTGCGTGCCCCAGCCCGGCCGGACCGGCAAGCCGTCGCCAAGCTCGTTCTGACCGGCGACGACCAGGACTTTGACAATACCCTCTACGTGATGCCCGAGCTGCACCGGCAGGTGAATATCCTCTACGTGGGCGGCGACGATCCCAACGATACGACCGGGATGCTGTACTACCTGCGCCAGGCGTTCGGAACCGGCCAAGCGTTGACCTCGCGCATCATGCACCGTCCCGCCGATGCGCCACTGAGCCCCACCGACATCGAGGCCGCGCACCTGATCGTGGTCACGGACCCGCCCGGTCAACCGAACCTCACGGCTCTGCGTCGCTACCTCGAATCGGGCAAGCCGCTGCTGCTGGTGGTGAAATCCGCCGATGCGACCACGGCGTTGTCCGGCCTCATGGGCGTCAGTAAGATCGAAGCGCAGGAAGCCGATGTCGCGCGGTACGCGATGCTGGGCCGGCTGGAGTTCGATCATCCGCTCCTGAAGCCCTTCTCCGATCCCCGCTTTGGCGACTTCACGCGCATTCACTTCTGGAAATACCGGCGGATCAATCTCGCCGATTGTCCCGGGGCGCGGGTCCTGGCCCGCTTCGACAACAACGACCCGGCGTGGTTCGAAATCCCCGTCGGCAAAGGGACGCTGCTGGTCTGGACCAGCGGCTGGCAGCCCTCGGACAGCGATCTGGCCCTCTCCTCGAAATTCGTCCCTCTGCTGTACGGCACGCTCGAATACGGCGGCACTCTTGCCCAGCATCAATCCCAGTACTTTGTGGGTGATGCTGTGCCGATAGCCGACCAAGTGCCGTCGGCAGCTACGGACCTTCAGATTCGTAAGCCCGACGGCTCCACGGTACGCCTGGACAAGGGCCAGCAGACCTTCACCCAAACAAATCTTCCCGGCGTCTACTCGATTTCGGATTTCGGATTGCCGGGTGGCAGCGTCAAGGCCGAAGGCCTTGGCGATGGTCCTTCTCCATCCCTGGGAAGCCATCGCCAAGCTGCGCTTGACGCTGCCACCCTGCGCAATCCGCAATTCTTTGCGGTCAATCTGTCGGCTGCGGAAAGCCGGACGGACCCCATGCCCCTCGAAGACCTGGAGAAGCTCGGCGTCGCGCTGAAGCCGACGGCCGTGGTGGTATCCGATGCCGTCCAGCGTGCGGCCCGCCACAACAGCTTCAGCGAAATGGAGTCCCAGCAAAAGCTCTGGCGCTGGGTGCTGGTGGCAACCTTGGCGCTGTTGCTAATGGAAATTGGGCTGGGCGGCTGGCTCACTCGCCCTAGCGCCACAGTAGCACGGGCTTCCGGCCCGTGGGAACATGGCCAAGATGGCCATGCTACGGGGGAACAACTATGATCGAGGAAGCTCTTCGCCGACAACTCGAACCGGTCGTGGACCGACGGCGCCGCCTGTCTCTCGCCTGGCGGCTATCGATCTATTGGCTGGCCTGCGGGCTCGTGGGACTCGCCCTCATCGGCGCCGACCGGCTCCTGGGTTGGAGAGCGCCGTCGGCCCTGGCGGGTCTGGGCCTCCTGGCCGTGGGAGCGACCCTATGGGCCATCTACCGGTCGCGTCGCCTGCGGCCGGACTATCGGGCGATCGCCCGCAATATCGAGCAGCAGCATCCGGATTTGAAGGCCCTGCTGCTGGCCGCCGTCGAGCAGAAGCCCGAAGGCCCGGACGGCCAGTTTGGCTACCTGCAGCAACAGGTCCTCCTGCAAGCCGTCTCCCATGCCACGGATCACGATTGGGTGCAAAGTGTCTCCACCGGGAGACTCGCCTTGGCCAACCTCAGTCGATTGCTCGCTCTGATACTTCTGGTGTGTGTTCTGCTATCCCTGCTGCCGAGCCGCTCCCGGCCCGGCACCCCCGCCGGGGCAGGTCTGCTGCACGGCGGATACGCCATCGTCGTGACCCCCGGCGATACGGAGGTGGAAAAAGGATCGCCCGTGGTGATCCTCGCGCGGTTCGAGGGGCGGCTGCCGGCGTCCGTCAGTCTCCTGTTCGGTCCCAGCGGCCAGACGCCGGAGCGAATGACGTTGACCAAGAGCCTCGACGACCCGGTGTTCGGCGGCATCCTCCAGGAGGTCAGCACCGATCTGCTCTATCGCGTCGAGTACGCCGACCGGTCCACGCGCGACTACACGATCGGCATCTATCAAAGGCCGGAATTGGTCCGGGCCGACGCGAAGATCGCCTATCCGGCCTACACGAAGCTGCCGGAAAAGACCGTCGAGGACACGCGTCAGATCAGCGTGATCGAAGGCTCGGAAGTCACGCTGGTATTTACGCTCAACAAGCCTGTCACCTCGGCCCGGCTCGCGCCCAAGACCGGCATTGCGCCGGGCCTCACGATCGACAGCCAGTATCCCAACGTGCTGACCACGTCGCTGACCGCCACGCAGACCCAGCAGTACGAGCTGCACTTGGCGGATGCCCAAGGACGCTCGAACAAGCTGCCGCCGCGATTTGTGATCGACGTCCAGAAGAACCTGCCGCCGCAGATCGTGCCGGTGTTCCCGGGCAATGACGTGGTCGTGTCGCCCCTGGAGGAGTTGGCCCTGGAAGCGAAAGTCGCCGACGACTATGGCCTGGTCGGCTACGGCCTGACGTACAGTCTGGCGGGTACCCAAAACCAGGACGTTAACCTGAGCCCGGCGAAACCGTTGGTAGTGACGCCGTCAGGCGTTTCTCGTGTCGAGGGCGTCCCGCCCTCGAATCGCGGGCTGGAAGCCCGCGACACGCAGGGTAATGCCCTTACGGGTACACTACGAACCGGCGATGCTGCCACCCAGATTCGATACCTGCTGGCCATGGAGGGCCTTAAGGCGGAACCGGACCAGCTCCTGACGTACTATTTTTGGGCCGACGATATCGGGCCCGATGGCAAGCCCCGCCGGACCGCCAGTGACATGTACTTTGCCGAGGTGCGGCCGTTCGAGGAGGTCTTCCGCGAGAGCCAGTCCTTCCAAGACCAGCAGAATCAGGAGCAGCAGCAGAACCAGGAGGGCGAACAGCAAAACCAATCCGGCGATCAGCTTGCCCGTTTGCAGAAGCAGATCATCAGCGCCACGTGGAACATTAAACAGCAGGCCGACCGGTCGGGCGGAATGGACGGGCATAAGGACGATCTGGAAGTCGTTCGTCAGTCTCAGTCCGGCGTCCTGGAGCAGGCCCGCAAGGCCCTGACGCAGGCCGAGGACCCCGCCGCGGCCAAATCACTGCAAGCGGCCGCCGGGCACATGGAGAAGTCGCTGGACCATCTGACCAGGGCCTCGGAATCGACCTCGACGACGGAGTTGACCCCTGCGCTCAACTCCGAGCAATCGGCCTATCAGGAACTGCTCAAGCTGCGACAACGCGAGCATCAGGTCGCCCGCGGCCGCAATGCCGGCCGAGGCAACAACAACGCCAATTCCGAGCGATTCCAGCAGCAGTTACAGCAGTTGGAGCTGACGCAGCGGGAGAATCGCTACGAGACGCAGCAGTTGGCCCAGTCCCGCCAGCAGGACAGCCAGCGCGAGGACCTGCAGATGCTCAACCGGCTGCGCGACCTGGCGCGCCGGCAGAGCGAGATGAGCGACAAACTCCGCGAGGCCGAGGCTGCCCTGCGCCAGGCCCGCAACGAGCAGCAGAGACAGGACACGCTCCGCGAGCTCCAGCGTCTGCGCGATGAGCAGCTCCAGTCCCTTCGCGATGCGGACGAGATCGGGCGGCAGATGGACAACTCGCAAAACCGGCAGCGGATGGCCGATGCCCGGCAGCGGCTCGATGATTCCCGGTCGGAAATCCGCCAATCGGCGGAGGCGATGGAGCAAGGGCAGCTTTCCCAGGCGCAAACCAGCGCCACGCGCGCCCAGCGGCAACTGGAGCAGATGCGCCAGGAGTTGCAGCGCCGGACCGCCAGCCAATTCGCCGACGAGATGCGCGACATGCGCGACCAGGCCCAGCAACTCGACCAGCGGCAGGACGAGATCGCGCAGGAGATCGGACAGCAGCTCGATTCGAAGCAGAAGAAGCTCGCCGGTCCCGATGTCAGCCAGGACTTGGCGGAGAAGGTCGATCAGCAGAAAGAGAACATGAAGAAGCTGCTCGACGAGATGAAGAACGTCAGCGACCAGGCGGAAACCTCGGAGCCGCTGCTCTCGAGGAAACTCTACGACACGCTGCGCGAGGCCAGTACCGGGAACACCGATAAGGCACTCGAGACCACAGGCGAGCTCCTGCGCCGCGATCTTCTGCCCCAGGCCCGACAGGTGGAGCGGCGCGCCGGCGAGGGGATCGACCAACTCCGGAAAGGGGTCGAGGAGGCGGCCCGGAACGTCCTTGGCGACGACGCGGAATCGCTGCGTCAGGCCCGCCAGCAACTCGATGAATTGATCAAGCAGGCCAACGGCCAAAACCGGAGAACGGAGGACAGAGGACAGAGGACAGAGGACGGCAGACAGAGGTCGGAGAACAGAGGGCAGCAGGCGCAAGATTCACAGCAGACGACACCAGACGGACAGCCGCAAGCGGAGAACGGAACGGAGAGGGCGCAGGACGCCGCCGCTGCGAATCCGCAATCCGCAAACCGCAATCCGGAATCGGACCGGTCTGGGCAGGCTCGACGAGGCGGTTCACGCCGCGATGGCGCACAGCCGCAGGACTCCCAGTCCAGGCAGGCGCGGACCAATAGGGGCGGCCGCCAGGAGGACCCGCAAGGCCGTGGCGGCAATCCCGCGGCGCCCGACCAGTGGGACCAGGCCGCAGACCGAGGCCCGTTCACCGACGAGAACTATGGTCCGTGGTCGGACCGGCTGCGCGACGTGCAAGAGATGCTTCCGCAACAGGATCTGCGCGAGCAGATGGCACGAATCTGGGACAGCGTCCGAGCCATCCGAGCCGACTCCAAACGCCACGGCAAGGAGCCGCAGTGGGACTTGGTGCAGACCCAAGTCATCAAGCCTCTGACCGAGCTGCGACAGCAAGTCAGCGAGAGGCTGGCTCAGCTTCAACCGAATGGCGCACTGGTCCCGATTGATCGCGATCCGGTACCCGACCGGTTTACCGAGCTGGTCCGCGCGTATTTTGAGAACCTGGGACAGGGTGAGCGATGATGTCACTGGGGACGATCACGATTCCCGTAAGTCCGTGGGTTTGGGCCGTTGCGACACTGCTGTTGGTGGCCGTTCTGCTGCTGGTCTGGTCCTACCGGCGTGTTCCCCAGGCGGGGCCTATGCCCAGAATCGCCTTCGGTCTGAAGCTGCTCGGGATCCTGGCCCTGGCCTTGTGTCTGATCGAGCCCCTGTGGAGCGGCCGACGCGCCAAGACCGGCGCCAACCTGTTTGTGGTGGTGGCGGACAACAGCAGCGGCATGAACATCCACGACCGCGACGCGGTCCAGAGCCGAGGCGAGATTCTTCAGGAAGTCCTCAAGACCGGTGAGGCCGGCTGGCTCGCCGGGATCTCCGAGAACTTCCAGCTTCGCCAATATCTCTTCGATTCCCGGCTGCGCCGGACGATGGATTTCTCCGATCTTGCTTTCGACGGCAAAGCCACCGCGATCGGCACGACCCTGCGGACCCTCGCGGAGCGCTACCGGGGCAGGCCTTTGGCGGGTATCCTCCTACTGACCGACGGCTGCGCTACGGATGCCGGGGAACAATCCTATGACCTGTCCGGCGTGCCCCCGGTCTATCCCGTGGTGATCGGCCGGGGTCAGCCCCTGAAAGATCTCGCCGTGGCCAACGTCTCGGTCAGCCAGACCTCGTTCGAGGATGCCCCCGTGACCATCCAGGCGGACGTCGAGGCTACCGGGTTTGCCGGCCGGACCGTTGCTGTCAGTCTACTCGGCGAAGCCGATAAGCCAGTCGAGCGTCAGCAATGGAAAGTGGACAAGAGCGACGAGAAACAGGCCTTTCGGTTCCGTCTGCGCCCGGACAAGACGGGGGTCCTCTTTTACCGCCTCCGCATCGGTGAAGAGGCATCCGCCGAAGACCTAGGGGGCACGGCGGAGGCCACGCTCGTCAACAACGAACGGACCGTCGTCGTCAATCGCGGCAAGGGCCCGTACCGGATTCTCTACGTGGGAGGCCGACCCAACTGGGACTTGAGATTTCTCAAGAGGGCGGTGGAAGAGGATGAGCAGGTGCAACTCGTGGTGCTGCTGCGCGTCGCCCGGCGAGAGCCGAAATACGATTGGCGCGGGCACAGCGGCGAGACCACCAATCCTCTATATCGTGGCTTCGATCCGGAGGACAAAGAGCGGACCGAGGAATACGATCAGCCGGTCCTGGTCCGCTTGAACACGCGCGATCAGGCGGAGCTGCGCGAGGGATTTCCCAAGACGAAAGAGGACCTGTTCGGCTATTGTGCGATCATCCTCGATGACATCGAGGCTGCCTTCTTCTCGCAGGATCAGATGGACCTGGTCCGCCGCTTCGTGGCCGAGCGCGGCGGCGGCTTCCTGATGCTCGGCGGCAAAGACTCCTTCCAGCGTGGCGGTTTCGATCGCACCCCCATCGGCAGTATTTTGCCCGTCTACCTGGACCCTGTGCCCCCCGTCGATGGGCCGGCCTCGACGCGCTTGGAATTGACTCGGGAAGGCTGGCTGCAGCCCTGGGCCCGGCTCCGCGACAATGAGAAGGAGGAGCAGCAGCGGCTTTCGGAAATGCCGGAGTTCCGTGTGCTCAACCGCGTCCGGACAGTCAAGCCGGGAGCCGCCATCGTGGCCACCGCCGGGATGGGTGAGGACCAGAAGCTCCCGGCGCTGGCCATTCAGCGGCTCGGCAACGGACGCACGGCGGCGCTGGCCGTCGGAGACGTCTGGCGCTGGGGGATGCGCAAGCCCGAAGCGCATGACGATATGGACAAATTCTGGCGGCAAACGCTGCGCTGGCTGATCGCCGACGTGCCGGGCCGGATCTCGATCCAGGCGACGCAAAGCTCCGATGAGACGAACCAGCCGGTGACCTTGCAGGTCCGCGTCCGCGACCAGGCTTTTGAGCCGATGGATAATGTCGCCATCGCTATCGAGGTGCGCGAGCCGGGCGCGCACGCCGTGAAACTGACGGCGGCCCCGGTCACGGCCGAGCGGGGTCTGTTCGAAGCCGTCTACGTCCCGCGCACCAGCGGCGGATACCTGGCCCAGGCGACCGTGGCCGGGGCGGATGGGACGAAGCTGGGCGACGCCCAGAGCGGATGGACGTCCGATCTGGAGGCCCGCGAATTCCAGTCCGTGCGAGCGAACCGGCCGCTGCTTGAGAAGATCGCCCGCCAGACCGGCGGCCGGCTGGTAGAAGCGGGAGAGCTGGACAAGTTCGCCCGGAGCCTGCCGCACCGCGAGGTCCCGGTGACGGAGACCTGGGTCCGGCCCCTCTGGGACCTGCCGGGGATGCAACCGGCGATCTTCCTGTTTGCCTTGGTCTGCTTCATCGCCGAATGGGCCCTGCGCCGCTGGAAGGGAATGCCGTGAGAATCGCAAATTCGAAATTCAAAGCACGAAATCCGAAACAAATTCGAATGTCCAAAATCCAAAATTCAAAACGGGCCCACCGACCGATGCCAGCGTTTTGGTGTTTGTGCTTGGGATTTTGGATTTGTTTCGGATTTGGAGTTTCGTGCTTCGGATCTGTTGCTTCACGGCAGAACTCGGAAATGCGGCCCGCCGTGGTCGTGGTCGTCGGCGCCGCCGGGACGCCGGAGTATGCGACGCAGTTTGCCGCCTGGGCCAAGCTCTGGGAGCAGGCGTGCGCAAAGAGCAACGCCACGTTTACAGCCGTCGGCTTGGACGAGTCTGGAGCTTCCTCTGATCATGCACGCCTTCAGGAGATCCTGAAGGTGGAGGACAGAGGACAGAAGACAGACGACAGCGCCGTCCTCAGTCCGCCGTCATCCGCTCTGTGGTTGGTTCTGATCGGACATGGGACCTTCGACGGCCGAGCCGCTAAGTTCAACCTGCGGGGGCCCGATCTGTCGGCGAATGACCTGGCCGAATGGCTCAAGCTGCTGCACAGACCCGTTGTAGTGATTGACGCGGCCTCGTCGAGTGCGCCGTTCTTGAAGGAGTTGTCTGCGCCGGGGCGCGTTATCATCACGGCCACCAAGAGCGGCTTCGAACAGAACTATGCTCGATTTGGGCAGTACTTCGCGGAGGCGATTGTCGATCCCAAAGCGGACTTAGATAAGGACGGCCAAACTTCCGTGCTGGAAGCCTTTCTCAGTGCCTCGCACGCGGTCGAGCAGTTCTACGCCGGAGCCGGGCGACTGGCCACCGAGCACGCCCTGCTCGACGACAACGGCGACGGCCTGGGCACGCCGGCCGAATGGTTTCGCGGCATCCGCCCGGTGCAGAAGGCCCGGGACGGCGCCGCTCTCGACGGCTACCGTGCTCATCAGCTTCATCTGCTCAATAGCCCTACGGAGGCCGCCATTCCGCCGGCGGTGCGAGCCAAACGCGACCAGCTCGAGCTTCAGGTCATGGAACTCCGCGACACACGAGCGAAGCTCTCCGACGATAAATACTTCTCCCAACTGGAGCCCCTTCTCCGCGAAATCGCCCAAATCTACCAGCAGATGGACAGGTCCGCCTCATCCAGCAAATGATGGGAGAATCCTAACGCTCAGGTGCGGGTGTTCGTTCGGTCCCTTTTTTTGTCGATGCACCAGCCTAGCACCCAACTTGGCCTGCCGTTTGCGCAGATCTTCGAGGATGGCGCCAACGTCAAAGCCGAATTCCTTCGCCGAACGCTCTCGCGTCTTTCTGACTTCATCGACGATCGGATCATCGTACGTGATGCGATGTCCCCACTCATCCAAAGAGAACCGTGCTCAACTGTAGCTCCAGTACACATAGACCTGCTGGCTATCCAAATCATAGTACACTCGGTAGCCTGTCGGCCCATCCTGAGAGTAATAGTCATAGTACCACCCGTGCCGGATTTCGCAGACGCTTTTGAACCAAGGCTGCGAGAGCATGCCAGCTCCCTTGGCTAATGAGGAGAGATTGAGAGTGTTGATACTCTGAGGAGTCGTGGCCAGCGCATGATTTGCCACTATGCGATAGTCCTTCCCCTCCATCTGAAATTCAAGGTAACACCCGGCGCCGGCCCTGCGAAGGAAGTCCAATGCTTGGTCAGGCATGTGTGTTGCCAGCGAAAGGCATGGTGTCCATCCAGCGTCCCCGCTAATGTCGTTCGCCTCTGTTTGGCGAACCCACCATGTCTTCCGACCCACAGACTTAGACTACCGCCGACTCGGACGATCCGCCAAGGCAATTGGGCCTTCGCCTATGGAGACCTGCCACCACATAGAGACGGTGCGTGGTACGCACCCTACGAGCAACGCATGGCCCG
>Ga0315280_10000847_pt1 | contig 55351 bp, 55 predicted proteins | sample YL17G06_40_MG_FD_203697 | JGI IMG/M metagenome (GOLD analysis project Ga0315280, IMG submission 203697) | Sediment microbial communities from Yellowstone Lake, YNP, Wyoming, USA - YL17G06_40 | ecosystem: Environmental > Aquatic > Freshwater > Lake > Sediment | place: USA: Wyoming | collected... | reverse complement strand
GGACGGTGGTGTCCAACTCTCTGTACGATACCCCTGGAACGGTGCTTATTACGTCATCTAGACTTCTCCCGTGGAAGAGCAGTAGTTCGACTCCATGCAAGAGCACTCTGGCTGGATCGCTGAGCATGACATATCTTCCGCCCTTATATAGAGGAGCACCGTAATCCTTTGATATGCTCGGCTGTGGTAGGGCCTGTCTTGTGGCGTCGTGGTTTCCAGGAATAATGATGACTTCCACATACTCCGGTATCTGCTCTAGGTATCCTGCTACCTTCTCGTACTGTTTGTAGACATCGGGTATGAGAAGCTCACGTTCTTGGTTCGGGTATATTCCCACACCGTCTACTAGGTCGCCTGCGATAACCACATACTTCACCCGTCCGGCTAGGTCCTGTTGCCTAGCCGTTCCAACCTCTCCCCTTAGCCAAGAGACAAATCTTTGAAGTGGGTCTTCTAGGGACATTCTGCTGCCTATATGAAGATCTGAGATGAGGGCTGCACACACGGGTTCAGTTGAGCTCTTAAATCGTCTCTCCGGTATGTCGGGCCATATGAAATCCGTCGCACTGAATCGGTTCTCTCCTATTCTCTTTGCGCAGACGCACAAAACTTGGTCTAGGAGGATCCGCTGGGACTTCTCGATAACTGAAGTGTTAGCGTTTGGCGGGACAATTACTGCAGCTCTATCCTGCTCATCCTCGATTTGGATAAGCAGTCCTTTCCGCATCTCTCTTTTCTCTGTCACCATACAGATAATCTTGATGTCCTTGTTCAGATCGACGCCCATCGCATCTGCTATCGAGATGGCGTCTCTCACATCCAACCTCTGTCTAAACAATCTCTTGATACGGGCGAATCTGCTCCTGAAGTACCTGAGGAAGTCGTCGACGGTCCCCTTGGAGCTAAGTAGGTCAGTGTAATCCTCTAGAACTTTCACTTGTGACCCGACTTCGCTTGCGTAAGCGTGAAACGCTTCCTGTCCTATTCCGATAGAAGCTTCTTTCGTTTCCGGCTGAACCTCTCCTAAAGCTGCCTTGACCATCGCTGCGGTGAGGAAGATCGGCTTTTCAGGTAGCGCGTTGCACTTTTCTATAATCTGTTGGACCAGCTTCTCTACCGCAAGATTCTCCGCTGCGTCTTGGAGCAATTTGAAAGCCTCACCGTCGAGCTGGTAGCCTGAGTTCGCGGCTTCACGAATCGCCCTCTCCAGCCTCTCCACAGCAGCCGCTGAACTGTCTCCCAAGTGAGCCACAAGTACCCCTTACAACGCTTGGATTTGTGTTCTCTTCACAGTTTTAAAACGTATGAATGAAAGACCATCTTTCTAAGCGTGTTGAAGCACGTATAAACCTACACGAGAATCTTTTAACTATACGGATTTGAGAATTTGTAATTGTAGGTGACAAAGTTTTTGGAGCTCAGGAAAGTTCAGGAGACGGGCGGCGGTACCAATCTAATCTCCGTTCCAAAGGATTGGGCAAGGAGGAGCGGTCTAAGTAAAGGTTCGCTGGTGGCCATGAGCGTGAGAGATGATGGCTGCCTGATTGTTGACCCTCGGTATAATCTAGCTAGGGGAGTGGAAGTTGTTACCCTTCATCCATCGCCATACTTAGAACGCGAAATCACTGGCAGATACCTTCTAGGCTATGACATTATCCAGGTTGAAACTGAGAGACGTATATCGGCGTCCGACAGGGACCGCGTCAAGCAAGCGGTTCAGCGATTAATCGGTCTTGAGATAATCGAGGAAGATTCCTACAAGATAGTTCTACAATGTCTGCTGGAGCCATCAACATTTCCGCCGGAGAAGATACTGCGCCGAGAGGACCTCATCACGTCGGGGATGTTAAAGGACGTGATGGTCAGCCTTCACGATGGGGATCAGCACCTAGCGAGAAGCGTTATCGAGCGCGATGATGAGGTGGACCGGCTATACTTCCTGTTGGTGAGACTGCTCAGAACAACGATCCTCAACCCAGGACTGACCGAGAAACTAGGAATTTCTCTCATCGACTGCTTGGACTACCGTCTAGTGGCCAGCCTAATCGAGTCTGTTGCCGACTGCTCAGTGGATATGGCAGGGAGTATTCTCAAAATGTCCGATACCCAAGTGCCATCCGAGTTTGCCGGACCCCTAGCCGAACTTGGTGTCTTAGTTCACGACATTCACGAGAAGGCCATGCGTGCCTTCTTCTCAAAGGACCTTACACTCTCCGAAGAAACTCAGGAACGAGGTTCCCAAGCGATATCATCAATCCGCCAGCTTGGCTCTGTCCAAGTTGATCTCCCGTCGAGCCTTGCAACGCACATCTCTGAGATTCTCTCCTCCCTGAGCAGGGTCTGCGACTACAGCGTCGACATATCTGACCTCGTCATGTCTAAGTAGTTAGATAGCGTGAAAAAAGGCATGGTTCGGAAGGTTAATAAGACGAAGTTTAAACAGGTCAGACTCGCCGGGGTAGCCGGGATAGCTTAGGCCCCGAGAGCCAAGTGGCTAAGGCGACCGCCTCGAGCCCTTTAGAAAGGGCGGGTCAGCGGCTGTCCCTTCGGGACACGTGGGTTCAAGTCCCACTCCCGGCGCCATATCCTATAGCCTAAAGGAGCCTAAAATTTGCCCTTTTTGGCTATATCTCCGCTATTAACGCTATCCTTATGATAGCGCCCTTCCGAATCCCAGTGGCGGTTTGAACCGTCGATGTTAGGATGAGAAGGGACATCAGAGGCGAGATCGTCAGGCTCTTGATGGATGAGAGGAAGAGGACGCTTTCGGAGGTGACTTAAGGTATGGGCGTTGATGAAGTGGCGGTTGATACTGCTTTGCTTCGTGCATGGCAGAAGGGTGTCGTATTCCTCTCGAAGGAGGTCTTCTTTGAGAAGACGAGGTTGTTCAGGGGTAGCAGGGGGATATCCAAAAATGTTAGAGCATACCACAAGTATATCCCTCCTCCCGACCCTCATGCGAAGGAGTTTTCAAAGAATGGGATCATCTATGTGCCTTATTCGAGGCTTCGATAGTCCTTTTTGAACTCCATCTTCAACAGGGCTATCATCGCCATCCTTCCACAGTTGTAGAGGGACCTACCAGTATGCCTGGGCTCATAGGGTGGAGGAAGGCTCCATATCAGCTCCTTAACCTTCTCAAGAAAGAGGGTCTCCTATCCTTCCTGTAGATGTCATAAACCTGCCAATCCCTCTTAACAGCCTTCGACGCCATCCGTTGCATAGGGTCAAGAATAACCGCATCGCACATAGGAAGGTAGAAGAAAGGGACCTCACAAACGACTCAAAACATTTTTAGGACACAGCTATCATTTGGAATATGCTAAAATATTATTAACACGCTAAAGGGGGTCGGTCGGCTTGCATGCTGGCGGACAAACCAGCTTAATTCCAATGAAGGCCCAGCACGACCCCATCGGCGGGGGGGGGGGGAAGATTTGGAGCTAGGGGACCTTCTTGCTCCTGGCGTCAGGTCTATCCTCATCAAGGGCCCTCCAGGCGCAGGTAAGACTACAACTTCACTAGAGCTCTTAAAGCTGGCTGGTGGAGGTGCCTACGTCTCCACGAGGGTTCCTGAAAAAAGGTTATCGGAGCAGTATCCTTGGCTCAAGGAACTCGGTGAACGTGGAAGACTACTTGAAGTCTCTCCAGGCGATGTCAGGGCGAAGGTTGAGGACCTTAGGCTAGGAGTAGCTGCGGATGTTGTCAAGCAGGTGCTTGACGCTGTTCATATTCGAAAGGTGCGCATGGTTATCCTCGACTCTTGGGATGCCATAGCAAAGGAGACAGATCCGAAGGAAAGGTTGAAGGCCGAGAAGACTATGGTTGCGGCCGCAGATGCGAGTGAGTCTAGAATCACCTTTGTGAGCGAAGAACCTTCTCTTACGACAACTGACTTCCTCTGTGATGCCATAGTGAACCTATGGAACCGTGAACTTGAAGGTAGGAGGATAAGGGAGGCTGAATGGGTTAAGCTACGAGGAAAAGCCATACCTTGGAAGAGCTCTCTTTTCACACTTGTTGATGGGAGGTTCCACCTGATCCCGACCTTAAAGGTTGAGGCGATCAGGGAGCCGAAGAGGTTTGAGCCGATTCCTCACACCGAAAATCACTACTCCACTGGGAGCCCAGACCTCGATAGATTTCTCGGCGGGGGGTTGAGGAAGGGCAGCTTCATCCTGCTTGAGGCTTCGAAGACCGTTGGCCCTGATTGGCATCTTCCCCTCGTATCCTCGATACAGTGTAACTTCCTCATGAACGGAGGATGCTTCTTCGCACTGCCCACAGTAGGGGTGACTCCACAGATGATTATCGACATGACTAGGCCTCACGTCGAAGAAGGCATGATTGAGGCGAGTGTGAGGATAGCGACCCACAGCGAGCCAATTGCTCATTCATCAGTCATCAGCCTTAGGGACAAGTCTCCTGATGAAGCCATAGAAGCCTATTGGAGGGCCGTCGATCAGATCAAGGGAGACGCAAAGAGGCCGTGCTTCGCCTTCATAGGCATGGATGTCGTGGAATTGATGAGAGGCCCCAGCCATGCTGTAAAGATCATACCCTCCGTGATGGCTAGGATGATAACTCCTGGAGACGTAACGTTACACATGGTTAAGCCTGGCAGCACGATCACTCAAGTCCTTTCTGATGCTTGTGACCTGCACCTCAAGCTTGAAGAAGTGGATGGATGCGTGCTTCTCTATGGAAAAAGGCCTCCAACAATCCTGTACGCGATGACCTATGACTTCTCCAAGGGATATCCACAAGTCCTCCTTACACCCATCATGTAGGAGGTATGACCCTTGACCAGCAAATTTGGTGTGATTGTGCATATGGCTGTTGACAAGATCCTAGGTGTCCTAACGAAGAGTGCAAGGCGGGCGCCAAACCATCAGATCGAAGATACGTTTGCAACTCTGGAAGGTGACAGGCCTACGCCCTTGCACTATTGCCGATCTTTCATGAACCCTCATGCTACCGTGTCGCGGGGGGGGGGAGAGATTTACGAATCTCCGTCGAGCTTGACCGACACATCCCCCTGTTGGAGGTCCTATGGGCTTGAAGGATTTGAAGAGTGTCGTAATCGAATGTGTTGAGAGGGCGATGGCTGACGTATTCGGTTCATCCGCCAAGGATGCGGTCATCTACTATCTTGAAACGAAGGGTGTTAGTGTTAGGGATACCGCTGAGCGGCCTGGGAAGTTTATCGAGGCGCTATACGAAATCTTCGGTGTTGGAGCTGAGATACTTGAGAGGCGCTTCGTCAACGATATCGGGGAAGCCCTTGGGATTGCCCCCCATGGTCTGAAGCTGCAGGAGATCGTTGAAAAGGCTACCCAACACTCTCAACATCAGCATAAAGGGAATAGTCAGGGAGGAGATCCTCAGCCAGATCCCTGAGATCGCAGCATCCACAGGCTCCGCCTGCCATTCAGGCTCCTTCGAGCCTTCAAAGGTGCTACTTGAGATGGGGCTAAGCATGGAAGAGGCCCTAGGAGCGCTGAGGTTAACTCTAGGACGATGGACACGTGAAGATGAAGTCGATGAGGCATCAAAGCTCGTCGCTGAGTGCATCAAGACGGTCACCAAAGCTAGCCGCCAGCCCCCATTCCAGGGGTTAGCGGATGGAGATATGCTTTGAATTCTCCGCTGGCTCGCCATAGGTTATATTAGAGGAGGCTACAAAACAGGCATAAATCCGCCTATTCTAAGGCTACAAAATACTGCGAACATGACAACGTATATGACAACCTAACTCCCAGCGCCAACACTTTAGAATTCAACTGGATTACCACAAGTTTCACCTAGATTTGTATAAGCAATCATTTGTATAAGCAATCACACTCATACTTGGCAAGAATCAGACTTTTGAACGAAAAGTACCGTGGTGCGGGAGGTGGGATTCGAACCCACGAAGCCCTACGGCACGAGGTCCTGAGCCTCGCCCCTTAGACCACTTGGGAACTCCCGCTTACCTAGGCAACTGACGTGGTCCCTTTACATAACCTTTTGGAGAACCGCTTGCTATCGCCAATAGTGAGAGGTGGCTTTCTAGAACGTCTTTTACAGCCGTTCAAGCTAAGTTGCTAAACAGCTGAAGGTATCGCCATGAACTGGATGAAAGTACTCACGACGACCGCAGAGACCGCCAGAAAGGAAGTTCTAGAGCTCTTTCGTTCGGAGTCAGTGAGCAAGATCTTAGGCGTCGGTGCGGGCGGTGACTTAACGCGACAGATTGACGCTACTGCGGAGCACACCATTGTCAACTCTTTGAGAGAGCAACACGTACAGTTTACACTCATCAGCGAGGAAGCAGGAGTCGAATCCTTTGGAGAAAGACCACGATTCTTTGTGGTTCTGGACCCCATAGATGGGACCACCAACGCCATTCGTGGCGTCCCGTTCTTCGCCACGTCTATCGGTATTTCGGCTACCGCGAGGCTCACCGGTATGGAGGCAGGGCTTGTTATGGACCTGCTGAACGGTACTACGTTTGTGGCTGAGAAGGGGCGGGGGGCGTTCCTAGGGAACGTGTCGTTGAAACCTTCGGCAACGGTGGATGTAGAGAAGGCACTTGTGGGAGTTGATTTGAACGCGCCTAGGAGTGAGGAGGTTCTTCTGAGAACCCTCAAGCTGTTCCGGAAGGTTGACAAGCTCCGTCATCTGGGGGCGAACGCACTGGAGCTTTGTTACGTGGCTTCGGGCGCATATGACTCCTTCGTCGATATCCGAGGTCGACTTCGCGTTACAGATGTAGCCGCAGCGTGGCTCATACTCCTCGAGGCTGGGGGGGTCATGCTGACCCCTGAGGGAAAGGAGCTTGACGTGCCTCTCACACCGACTCAACGAGTCTCATTCGTAGCTGCTGGGAACAAAGAACTATGTGAAAAGATATTGGGGCTCGTTGAAACTAGTCTCTGATCGCCTCTAGTAACGTGACCACCTGCCAGATGGTGGTCCGAGTGTACGGCGGCATGTTCGGGTCTTGAGAGACTTCATCCAGTATCGATACAGCGTTGGCGGCGCTGACCGCCGGAGTAAGATCCTTCTTCTGAAGGATATCCGCTGCCTGTTTGGCTGCCCGACGGATGTTTCGCGGGGTAGTCGTGTCCTCGGAAACCCGGTTTAGTATCTCGGTTGCCTGCCTTATCTTCTCTTGATACTCTTCAGCTCTCTTCTTTCGAGCAGCCATAAGCCCCACCTCACTCTCAATTTGTTACAGATAGAATGTCGAACCTACTCTAAACACGCAGTGTGTCTAGAAATGATTATCGGGTTGAGGGAATTAAAATGCTTTTTGAATAGGGGGTTCCTGTTTGGGCGAGGACTTGAAGAAGATGGCTGATATGCTCCGAAGAGGCGCGACGATGCTTTCCGAGCAATGTCCGGTGTGCAGTTCTCCTCTCTTCAAGCTTCATGACGAAACGTTCTGCGTGAAATGTAACAGGCGGGTGGTGATTGTAAAGGAGGGAGAGGAGCCACCACAGGTAAGAGAGGAGGAAGCGCGACCTGTAGCAGGTTTCGCCGTTTCGGCGATGATCGAGGAAACCGCTCTCACCAAGCTTCAAGAGATAATCATCCAGGCGAGAAACGAAAAAGATACAGTCCGTCTACAGCAGCTCGGCTCTTCGCTCATAACCTGGCTAGAAGTTCTTGAGAAGGTGAAGAAAATAGGCAAGCCCAGATCGCTTTAGTTCGGACAGAGGCGCTACTATCCCGTAGTGAAAGCTAATGCTGATTTATGGTTTGGGGTGGAAAGGATAATGCGAGAGCAACCTTCGCTGACATCATTCCTCCCGCGTGAGGGTTCTCTAGCAGAAGCGCCAATAATCTACATGGATTCCCGAGAGGCATCCACAGGCGTCGGCAAGAAGATCGCCCAGAGATTGAACGAGCTTGGGGCCGACTTGAGGGTTAAGACGCTTGACTTCGGCGATTACCTAATAGGGAGCGATGTGGCGATAGAGAGAAAGACGATATTTGACTTCGTTGGGACACTGACCAAGAGGTTTCTGTTCGACCAGATCTTGAACATGAGGGGCATCTACCCCAAGTCACTCGTGCTACTTGAGGGATACATGGGTGTGCTGAGAAGGTTTAGCAGAATACGCCCTGAGTCGATCTATGGTTCACTCTTCGCCCTCGCGCAGTGCGGAATTCCCGTTGTGCCGACAATAGACCACAGGGACTCAGCAATCTTCATCTTCACCGCCGCAAAACAGCTTCAGAAGGAGAGCAAACCCAGCGTTATCAGGCGTGGGGAGAAGAGGAAGAGCCTTAGTGATATGCAGTTGTACGCCGTGGCGGGGCTTCCGCGTGTGGGGCGCACACAGGCGATGAAACTTCTGTCCAAATTCTCAACGGTTAGAAGAGTCTTTTTGGCCTCAAAACAGGAACTCATGGAGGTCGATCGAATCGGTACGCAAATAGCAGCTGTAATAACCGAGGTTCTGGATGCTCCATTCAAGCTAGAAGATGAATCTACGAATAGAAAATCAGCTGAGGGATCACTGGGTTCATAAGAGGTGTTCTGTCAGATAGCCCGTCTGAGGGGGATGCGAGATCGGGAATGAGTTGGAAGAACGGGTTCTTCATAGTCTTGGAAGGAGTGGATGGCGCGGGAAGTACAACTCACAGTCGTTTATTGGCTGGATGGCTCAGGGAAATGGGACATGAAGTCACCTTGACGAAAGAGCCACAGTCTGATGGAAGGATTGGCAGACTGATACGGGAGTATTTGCAAATAACGGAGTCCTCTCCCATCGTGGACGCGCTGCTCTTTGCCGCTGATAGGGTGGAGCACTTGGAGAAGGTGATCAAGCCAGAGTTGACCCGGGGTAGGATCGTGATCTCCGACCGATATCTCGAATCCTCTGTTGCGTATCAGGGGGCTGAAGGGATTGGTTTGGAGTGGATCCAAACCATAAACCGTGAGGCTCTGCCACCGGATCTAACGATAGTCCTGAAGGTTGACCCAGCTAGGTCGCTGAGAAGAAAGAGGTTTGTGAAAAGAGAGAAATTTGAGACTGAGGCATTCCTCAGGAAGGTAGCTGAGATTCTGCTTTCACGGGCCGCAGCAAAGGGCTATCCAGTGGTTAGTACGGACGCTCCCATCGAAGAGTCACAGCGCAAAATAAGGGCGATCGTATCAAAATGTCTCAAGCTGTAAATTCCCACTCATGTAGCTCAGAGCAACATGCCATCTTTTGACATTCGCGGAATTGGTACGACATAACGAGTTAAAATAAGGGAATTAGACACAAACCAATTGAAGCGTCTGTTTCGGTTTGATAGGTGTTCATATGAACTTTGTCGGCGAGATTCGCGATCCCGTGCACGGCTACATCTACTTCACAGAACTTGAGAAGAAGCTGATAGACACTCCTCCGGTCCAGAGGTTGCATAGGATTCACCAACTCGCTGGCGCATCCCTTACCTATCCCGGGGCGGAGCACTCAAGATTCTCTCACTCGCTGGGGGCTATGCACCTCGCCGGGAGGATGGCTAGCCGATTTCAGAGCCTCGGCTATCTAGACGAAGATGGCTGCCAGAAGGCTAGGGTTGCAGGGCTCTTGCACGATGTCGGTCATGGTCCATTCTCACACAACTATGAAGATATCCTCAACAAGTACCGAAACCTCACTCACGAGGATCTAGCTCAATGGTTGATCAGGGAGAGCGAGATCAAGGATGTTCTGAGTGAGCACGGCTATTCATCGGACGAAGTATCGAAACTGTCGGTGGGAAAGCTTGGCAAAACCCTCCTCGATCAGGTGGTTGCCAGCCAAATGGATGTTGACATTATGGACTATCTTGTACGCGACTCTTACTTTGCCGGAGTCGAGTATGGGCGCGTTGATATACATCGCTTGATCGACTCGGTGGATGTTGTTGACGGTTCCCTAGCCATGGACGTGACTGCTCTATACGCGCTTGAGGCTTTCGTGATTGCGCGGTATGAGTCGTTTAAGGCTTTGTACTTTCATCGTTCAGTGAGAGCCGCCGGGGTGATGCTGATCAGGGCGATGGACTTCGCCAACGACAGGATAGGCTTAACGAGCTTCAAAAGTCCAGAGGATTACCTAATCTTAGACGATTGGAGTGTCCTTCAGAGCATTCTGTCATTGAAGGACGAGAAAGAGAGAAAGCTCAAAGTGGCTTACGACCTCGTCCGCAGTTTCTGTGATCGGAAGTTGCTCAAATGCGCCTATGAGATAATCATCCATCATCGAGACGCGTTCTTCACGAGCCTGTTCGCCAAGGAGGAGATCAGACAGCAGATCGTAAAGGAGATCAGCGAGAAGGCGGGAGTGGATCCTGATTACCTGATTATCGATGTTCCCACGGTCCCCTCTGTGCCCTATTACCCCACACAGAAGCATCCAGCGGATATCCCCGTCTTCCAAACCCTTCCTGACGGCTCAAAGCAGGTTGGGCGTCTAAGCCAGTTCTCTCATATAATAGACACGCTCATAGGCTACATGGACGTGATAAGAGTCTACTCTCCAGCAGAGGTTCGAGATAAGGTTCGAGATGTCGTTAGTCAGATCTTCGGCGGGGAGTTGCCCGCAACGAGGATCTCTTTTTGAGAGATCAATCCTCCCTTGTCTGACGGATCTTTGCGCCTTCGAAGTACATCCTCTCTCCCTTCACCGTCGCGTCAACCACCAACTTTGCCGGTGGCAGGACTCCTCCATCCGGACGGATCCCACTCTTGTCTAAGCTTGAACCCTTTATGTTCCTGATTATGAGGTAATCACCGACTGGATGCGCTCGTTCCAACACTGCTTTCTCGACCGCCACGAAGTCGTTTACGTCCACATCCTCGTCAACCACGACAACTCGTTTGAGGCTGTAGTGCGCTGCCAGAGCCGCCATACCAGTCAGGAAGGGCTCGTATTGGTGAGTCTTCCTGATCGATATAGCTACGTCAAGCCAGTTCGATCCGGCCCGGGAAAGGGCTACTCCGTGGACCCTGCTGACTGATCTGACTAGACCGAGAATCCTTGCCTCCTTTGGCATTCCCATCAGTAGCAGGTGTTCCTGTCCCCCAGGCAGGATGGCCTGATAAAAGGCATCCTTCCTGCGTGTCATAGTGGAAACCTCAAACACTGGCTGCTCCCTAACGACATCGTATGTCCCAGTGATGTCTACGAATGGGCCCTCCATGATCTGATCCAGCAGAAACCTTCCTTCTAAGATGATCTCAGCGTGGCGAGGGACATCAACATTGATGCTAATGCACCTCAGAAGTTCTAATGGCGTGTTTGACAGTCCTCCTGCAACGTCAAACTCGCTCAACTCACCTGGTGAGGTGGCAGCCGCAATAAGCAACTCTAGGGGTGCTCCCAGAACTACGGCGGCTTCAAGCGGCTTTCCACGAGCTCTCGACGCGGAGTAGAACCTGTGGAGGTCTCGTCCCTCAACAAGCCGAGCTACAAGTCTGTTTCTTCCGATGGCCATCATTCTGTGGTAGGAAGCGTTCGGTCGGCGTGTCTCGGGATCCTTAGCCACAACGATTCCCCCAGTTATGTAAGGTCCCTTATCAAGCTCATAGTGCGTGAGAACGGGTAGATCTCGAGTTAGGTCAACACTCTCAATTCTCATCTCTTGGGACGGTCCGTCTCTGCAGATCCTCGGCTTGACGGGGGAGTTCATCGCGTTCATGATCTTCCCCGCGAGCTGTCTGGGCTGAACTCCTAAACCTGCCGCGATGAAGTTGCGTCGGCAACAGAGGTTGCCGTAGACTACAGTCTCGTAACCTTTGACTTTCGTGAAGGTAACAGCTCTCTTTCCATCGTACCTCTTCAATATGGCTGGGATCTCGTAAGCAGTCGATACGGGATCAGTTACCCTTTCAACCCATCCACGTCTTTCGAGAAGCCGTATGTAGTCCCTGAGATCCCTCATCGGCAAGCTCAAAACCCCAGAAACTAATACAAGACGCGACCTTAAAACCTCTGTCGAAGGGTGTCACACCATGCGGTTCAGAGGTAGAGTCATGCAGTCTTGGATAGACGACATTGTCGGAGAACTCCTGATCACTCCATGTCGAATATCTTTTCTAGGTGATATTGACCTGAAGACCGGGGGCGTGATCGGTCCTGACCTAGACGTGAGAGGAATGAACATCTCGGGCAAAATCTTCGTTTTCTCGGAGGGGAGAGGCAGTACCGTAGGCGCCAATGTTCTGTTCGGTCTATCGAAGAGGGGACTCGCACCTAAGCTGCTGGCTACGTGCAAACCCGAGCTAATAACAGTATCAGGAGCCATCTTTGGTTGCATTCCCATGATATCAAACATCGACAGGAAGATCTTCAACGAACTTAAGAGCGGAACTATGGTTAGAGTGCAAAGGGAGGAAAATGAGGCCTACATCGAGGATATTCGTTAGACTCCAGAGGTCAGATATGGTCTAGAAACACTTGATGCTAACCAGTATACTAGATGCATTTAAGTGTCTCGTTCAAATCTAAGAACCACACTACCAACCAGGTCGAACCCCACATCTATTATCGTATCAAAGGATGGTGGGCATGTATCTCACCAACGATGAAGAGCGCCTCCTCAATGGAGAGTCGGGTGCTGCCTTGGCACAAGCGATGAGGCTACTGGTTTGTCTCGGGGACCTCGGTGGTGCCAAGAGACTGGTCCCTATAAAGCGATCCCAGATAGCTGGAATCTCCTACAAAACCGCTGGAGACCCAACCCTAGAACTGGTTGAGAGCCTCGTCCAAGAGAAGGCTACGGTGAGGACACGGGCTAGCTTGAACCCTGCGGGAATGGATCTCAACAGATGGAAAGATATGAAAATTCCCAAAGCCTTCGCTGAAAAACAGCTGAGAATCTGCGAGGCATATGAGCGACTTGGAGCCATGCCATCCTGTACCTGCACGCCATACCTCTCTGGAAATAAGCCCCGATTCGGTGAGACCGTTGGTTTCTCGGAGTCCTCTGCCATCGCTTTTGTGAACTCGGTCCTGGGAGCTAGAACCAACAGGCATGGAGGATTGGACGCGCTTTCAGCTGCGCTCGTGGGAAAAGTGCCGCTTATGGGCTATTTGCTGGATGAGAATCGCGTGGGCGCCCTCCGCGTGAGAGTCGTTTTCAAACCGAAGAGTGAGGCTGACTACTCGGCGTTAGGCTACTTTATTGGCAAGTGCGTGAAGACCGATGAGGTTCCAGTGATTCAAGGTATAGACAGAGCGTCGGTGGACGAGCTTAAGCTCCTGGGAGCTGCGTCCGCCGCTTCTGGCTCTGTGGCATTGTTTCATGTCATCGGACGTACACCTGAGGTCTCATCCAAACCCATGAAGGATGAGGTTAGTCGTCTACGGTCAGAGATCCAAGTTGGTCAGGGGGAGATCCTATCCGTCTATGAAGAGTTCGGTGCCGAGGGAGAGCCAGACCTTGTCACTGTGGGCTGTCCGCACTGCTCGATTCGGGAGGTCGCCGTCGTGGCAGATCTCCTCTCCGGGAGGGCGGTAAAGAAAAAGACTAAGTTCTGGGTCTTCGCCTCGCTCCGGGTTGCGAAGGATGCAGAAAGGCTGGGGTATACAGACAGAATCCGATCGGCTGGGGGAGATGTCTTCTGTCATACTTGTATGGTCGTGGCTCCAATTGAAGATCTTGGTTTCAGATGCGTCTACACGAACTCAGCCAAAGCAGCCTTCTACATACCCCGAATGACTCAAGGGAAATGTGTGGCAAAGCTCCTTTCCCTGAGAAACTGCATCAAAGCGTGCACAACTAGTTGAGCCGGATTTGCCCGTGTTCCCGTCGAGGGTGATTACTCTTTTGCACCACTTTTTATCCTGTCAACCAGCCTCTTAGCCAACCTTAAGAGGATGGGTCCAGCCGCAGTTTCATAGCTCTCTTTAAGGAAGATCGAGGCTAAGACGATCTTTCCAAGCGCCGTTGCCAATTGCTCAGCAAGGACTTGGGATAGAACTGTGTTCCTGTCGCCGAGCAGCACAGAGGTGAGAGATGAGAGTTCCCGCTCGGCTGGTGGAATCGCGACGGAGAGCGTTCCTAGACGAAGATGCCCGGTCTCATTAAAGAAGGCTAGGGCGGCGTTCTCCAACTCGAATAAGGTGGCTGTAAACTTGTTCGCGCCCTCCTCAGTCTCCTCACTAATAACCTTAGGGTATGGCATAGAATCCCCCTTCAAGTACTCTCCTCCGAGTCAGCTAAAAATGCATAACTCATAAAAGGGGTGAATCGAGCTGATATGGAGCACACTAGAGCCCTTCTGATCTTGGAGCGATTAAAGAAGAACTTTCCTACATCTAGGTCGTTCGACATTTTCCGAGATCCTTTTCAGGGACTCATACTGACGATACTTTCCCAGCACACGAATGATCGAAACTCCGGGGAGGCTTTCAGAAGGCTCTCCAGTAAGTTCCCCGTAACCCCTATGGGATTGCTTCGTGCGGATGAGATGGAGATTCAAGAGTCGATAAGGGTGGCTGGTCTCTTCAGAAACAAATCGAAAACGATCAAGAAGCTGGCCGAGGAGATTTTGAAGCGATTCAACGGCGATATCAAATCTATCTTTGACCTATCTATCGACGAGTCCAGAAGAATCCTTCAGACGCTGCCTGGTGTGGGTCCGAAGACATCCGATGTAGTTCTTCTTTTCTACGGTCAGATGCCAGTGATCCCAATAGACACACACATCTTCAGAGTCTCAAGACGGCTCGGGTTCTATAAAGGCAACCAAGACTATGATCATGTTCGACTCATGCTTGAGGGTCTCTACCCGAAGGAAGAGTACTTGACAATTCACCTCTCCCTCATAGGCCTGGGGAGAACCCTCTGTAAAGCCAGAAGGCCACTCTGTCCCCAGTGTCCACTTAAAGACCTGTGCGACTACGGAGTGGAGCGCCTTCGGGTAAGGATAAAAGGCACACTCTAAGCTTGTTTTGAAGAGATATTGACAGATAATCTTCCCGCCGAGGTCCGACCGTTCTTTCCATACTCTTCTGTCCGGCCTTATCAAGGGGATTTCATAAGAGCAATCTACGAGGGCGTCTCATCCAGGACTTCCGTTTGTTGCGACGCGCCGAATGGTCTTGGCAAGACAATAGGCGTTCTCTCAGCTATCCTACCTGTGGCCAGAGAACGTAAGCTCGCGATTCTCTATGCGACCCGCACTCACAAACAGGCGGATCGCGTGATCGAGGAGTTGAGAGCAGTGTCTCACAAGGCTAATGTGACTGGGGTCTCCTTGCGAGGAAGGCTGGAGATGTGTCTGCATCCGATAATCCTCAGGTACGCCTCTGATCCAAAGGGTGCTATGGATGTGTGCGGACAGCTTAAGGAGCTGGGGGAATGTCCGTATTTCGAAAACCTAACGGTAAAGTCTGAGAGGAGTCTCGGGCTTCAAGAGTATTTGAAGTCAAGACCTCTTATGGCGTCTGAGATCTCTGAGCTATGTAAAAAGGAGAGGCTCTGCCCATATGAGATAGTCAAATTCATCCTCAGCAATGTCGATGTCGTTGCCCTAAGCTACATCTACCTGTTCGAACCCAATGTGCGTAGCTACTTCTTCACGTATCTCGCAAAGCCGATAGGCAAGGCTCTTCTTGTCCTTGACGAAGCCCACAACCTTCCGAGTTTCTCCATAGACTTGGCAAGCGATCAGCTTCCGCTCGTCTCAATACGTCAGGCGGAGCAGGAAGCGAGGAATCGGGGTTATCCTGAGTCAGCTGTACTGTGTAGATCTCTTCGAAAGATACTCCGAGGGATTACCGAACAGGTCGAGGAGGAGCTATCTATTCCGCCTCACATGCTGTTGCGGGCATTGAAAAGCGAGTTGGGAAGAGGCGATCTCCTAACACCACTTGAGCGAATGTATTCTGCTGGAGAATCGATTCGAAGGCAGCTGTTGTCGATCGGAAGGTATCCTCGATCCTATACCTTCAGAGTAAGCGAATTCATGTTGAAATGGTTGAGCACATCCGACGATCAGTCGTTCACGCACATAGTTTCGAAGTCTGTATCAAGCGATAATTCCTCATCAAGGCTGGAAATCGTGGCTTTGGACCCAAGGAGAATAAGCGAGCCAGTTCTGAAGGCCGCCTATTGCACAATTAGCGTCTCAGGCACTCTGAGTCCCATAGACGCTTACATGAAGGTTGTGGGGTTGACCCGAAAAACGATCCGCCGCAGCCTACCATCTCCCTTTCCGGAGAACCACGTACTATCTCTGGCGTGTGTCGGAGTGACGACAAGCATGGAGAAGAGAAATCGTGAGATGTACAAGAAGATGGTGAGGCGGATCTCTGAAGTCGTTCAATTCACTCCGGCGAATGTTGGAGTCTTCACCGCTTCCTACGACGTTCTGGAGGGGTTGTTGGATGCCGAGTTCAGAGAAGCCGTCGATAAACCGCTGTTCTGTGAGGAACAGTTCACGCCCTCACATAAGAATGATGAACTTTTGACGAAGTTCAGATCTCACGCTGAAAAGGAGGGGGCGGTTCTACTCGGGGTCCAAGGAGGACGCAACAGTGAGGGTGAGGATTATCCGGGTGACGAGATGAACTCCGTGGTGATCGTGGGTATCCCGTACGCTCGACCTCTGCCCCGGGTGGAAGCCCAGATCAGATACTATGAAAGGCGCTTTCCGGGACACGGTCACGAGTACTGCTACGTTGTTCCCGCCTTGAAGAAGGCGTCGCAAGCGGCTGGCAGACCGATCCGAACTCTAGAGGATAGGGGAGCTATAATCCTCCTCGATCATAGATTTTCAACGGCCTTCTGTCGCCAATACCTTCCAGCCTGGGTTAATCAGAATATGAAAGTCTTACCCGATGAGGATGGAGTTATTGCGGGAGAATTGATCACATTCTTCCGGTCTTCGAGTGCCAGATGACAAAAACTTTCCAAATTTTATACGGAAAAGACGTCAGTTATCTCAATTTCCCGGCCGTACTTTGCCACCTTCACACCACCGAATGCAACGGTTGCAATCCTTCCTTTGTAAGGCGTATAGATCCTCAGCGCTCGTCGTTCAAAATCAATGTCATGAAGAACACCAAGTCCACAGAACTCCTCACTGTGGTTTAATAGTCCAACCAGTAAGTTTCTTTCATCCCCCTTAATATTCAAGTACACCTTTTTGTTCAGGCTCAGTTTCCAAGCCTCCAGCCTTGTCTCATCCACGCCTACCTTACCGTCAACAACCAACGAGAGTGCGTCCTGTCCCTCCTCGCCGTATGCAAGTCTGCAGTTAAGCCCGTGTTCCAATTCGCTTATTTTTTCTGGAGAAAGGGTCTTACCTGAACCCACGTGAGTGAACCTGAAACCGGTCCAGCTCATCGGCAAGACTCGAAGCTTACCACTCTTGAGATATTTCCTGTAACCCTGCTCTCTTAGTCGTTTCCTCTCTTCCAGATCTCGCTTCTTGATCGTGGATGGAGTTTGAACGCGAATAATCCTGTAACCACTCCTTTCAAGAGGGTTAAGGATGTGCTCCAGCTCGTCATTCCGCTGGATCCCTACCACGGCGTTCGAACAAACCGTCTGGGCCATAGAGATCTTAAATCTCGCTGCACCATCGCCCTCAATCCAACCGTCAGTGTTGATGACAGCGAACTTAACGTTCGTTGCCTGAATTCGTGTCCTCAACTTGGCTAGAGCAGACAGTACACGATCAGTCAACGCGCTTGGGTTTGTAGATCCAATAAAGTGGATGTCTCTAGCCCTAATAGTGAATGGGTCTGTTATAAAATCCGATACAACGGCCATGCCTATCGTAGCGGGTGGACCCAAGTCTGCCTGTCCCAAATCGGCGTCGGCCAGCGCTGTCTTTAGTCCAAACTTCAGGGCGGCGTTAACCAAGAAGGTTGAGAATGTGGTTTTACCCGAGTCTGTGCCCCCCATAACTAGTATCGAGTAAGGATAATTGTAGTGAACAATCTCGTTTGCAACGTTAATCCAAGACTCAGGGATTGTGGTTCCAACCACTTCGACGGTATTAGCGTTCTCGCCTAAGACAATGTCAAAAGTCGATGCCTCTGCCGTCTCAAAAGGTATTGTTCTTCCTCTCCTCACGATTATTCCGGAGTTTTTGTTCAACGGGGCCCCTAGAACGCTAGATCTTCCGGAGACCAGCTTCACCGATGCAGGTCCGTCGATTAGTAGCGTCTTTCCAGCCTCAACAGTTCTGTTCACTCTACGGACCTCTTTTTATTGATCGACCCTTCCTAGTCGAGATCTTAACAGCTGAGTTAATGTCCCTAAGCCCCCTTCTCCTTGGTCTCCCACATGTCGATTCTCGCGTGGTTGACTCCTCAGGCACCCTCTCTAGTTCAACGTTCGACGGCAGTGTTTGATTCAACGCTAAGATCAGAGGGTATTGGTGGGATTTGGAGTTAGCCCCAACCCTGACCACCTTCCGTCGAGCTTCAACATCCTTCAGAATACCGCCTATTATGGTAGCGGCCTTCCCCGCCCCCGAGCAGCATCCCACCTTCCAAATTTTGCCGTCTGCGATAGCAGCGACACCGATCCTTTCGCCAGGATCAACTCCGATGACTAACTCGTCATAAATATCCTTTCCACGCGCTGTTCGGATCGCCCTATCCACAATCTCAGCGACCTTCTCCCTCGGATCACACTCATCGTAGATCACGACTCTAGGGTGCCTTACAAACATTGATTCAGCTCTTGTTGTGATCACAGCCCTGACTTGAGCTGGGATCTGTTCGGCGGCAGTTAGACTCAAGAAGGGGATTCCCCTCTGCCGAAATTCCGTGACCAAGAGGAAGTACGCTCTACCGTACGTGGGCTTATTGCTTGGTTTTCCAAAGACCAAGGCGATCTCAGGAGTCTCAGACACACCCTTTCCCTTAACCCAGTTTTGTCCTCAACCGATGAACGAGTAACTCTCGCATCATTAGCGTGAAGACGATCTCCTTCTAGTAAAGTCTGTCCTTCGGTTAAGGTAGGGTACTTGGTTTATTGTCGGAGTAGCCTATTTGAAAGCGATTCTCCTCAAGGAGTTCAAAGCTGGTCTCCTTGAACAAGGTCGCGTTCCAGCTCCATGAGACTCTTACCAGCCTTAGAGTCAAACAACATGAAAGAAAGAGTTCCTACCACCTCCCAGAGCTACTGGGTGTCAGATATTAATGCACGAATTGATAACTCTCTACATTAGGCGTTGAATTGACAAAGATGACTTCCATAGCTACAGGTTGCCGCGCTCTTGATCACCTGATGATGGGAGGATTTCCTCTAGGAGAAATCAGTCTAATCTACGGAGAGGCTGAAACAGGTAAGACCACACTTGCCTTGCAGTGCTCAGTTATTTGTATGAGGGCGAGTCTCAAGGTGGTCTTCGTCGACTCCGATCATATGTTCTCGACTGCCCGACTTTCCCAGATCATGGACTATGACCTTGATCGACTCTCCTCGTTGATGATCGTCTTCACTCCTGAAGATTTCGAGGAACAGGGTAGACTGGTCGAGGGTTTAGAGAGATACGTCACGAAGAATACCTGTCTGATAGCCTTCGACACGATAACGGGGTTGTACCGAGAGGAAGTGCGCTCTTCTGAGGAAACCTTCGCCCTGAGCAGAGAGCTTAACCGACAACTGGCTTACTTGAAGGAGGTCGCGGAGAGGAGGCTAGTTGCCGTTCTGTTGACCAGCCAAGTTCACGCCGTTCCGGACGCTGAGAAGGCTGAGGACAGGCGAGTTGAACCTCTCGCAATCCGCGTACTCAACCACTGGTGCAACAACATAGTCGGCTTGAAATCGACTTCGAAATCTCAAGTAAAAGAGGCGACTATTGAGAAGCTGGGAGGGCGTGGGCTCGAGGGATTGAGATGTTTCTTCAGACTGGGTGATCATGGCCTTGAGGACGCTGGAGCGGTGATCTGACCGATGCAGTTTGAACCCATTTCGATCTTCTGGGCTATCTACTCTTTTCTGCCTGCCTATGTAGCAAACGCGACCCCGATCCTCTTTGGGGGAGGCACACCAATTGACCTCGGGCGGATCCATCTTGATGGGAAGCCCATTTTCGGGTCACATAAAACCTTTCGTGGGCTTTCCTTCGGTCTCTTCTTCGGAACTGCTATGGGTCTGATTCAGGGGGACCTTCGTCTAGCCCTGCTTCTCTCAGCCGGGGCACTTCTGGGAGACTTAGCAAGCGCATTCTTTAAGCGAAGGATCAATCAACCTCCAGGAGCGCCTGTTCCAGTCTTGGATCAGCTAGACTTTGTGGTTGGCGCCCTCCTACTCAGCTCAGTGCTCTACACCCACAGCGTTGAGGACGTGTTCTACGTTGTGCTTTTCACGCCGCTCTTCCACATCTTAATGAATACGTTTGCTTGCCTACTCAATTTCAAGAAAGAGCCTTGGTAGACTCACCGTGCACCCTTCAACGCTAGAACCCACTCGAGGCCTACAAACGAGAGGATCAGTAGGGTGAGTCCGATCAACAGGAGGATCGTGGCTGTCCTCGGTCTGTAGGCATACCGAGTACTCCTATACGAAATAAAGCAACCGAGAGTCCCAATCGAGATCAAGAACATCGCCTGTAGGCTCTCGTTTATGGTCTGCTCGTGTAGCCCAGAATAGAAGAAGACCGGAAACCCGGGGGCAGGGAGCAACGCCATAGGCTTCTCAAGTATATCATAAATGCCCCCGCTAAGCGCGAAGATCGAGAACCCTAAGAAAATCAGAATAATGATGGTTGTGGATGGTCTCCCGACCCTGATGCGGATGAACCGAAGTTCTCTGAGAGCCCTGGAAATCCTACTATGCGCAAGCGTCTCCCTCAACGAGGACAAACGACTCAAATCGCAGGTCTCTCCACGCCCTTCCCTAATAAGTCTCTGGCAACCTCGATCGCCCATTGCCCGGTGTTGGGGTTGTCGGCCACGATCTTAAGGTACTCCTCCCAAGTTATATTCATAGCATCTCTCCACTCGACGTACGCCTTGGTGAGATTGTCGTGTGCCATTCTGTGGAAATCGCAGTAGGACTCCTGTGTCCCTCTACTGCAGATGGGGCAGGTCATCCTTCATTCCTCCGATACTTTGCCTTAGACGGACAGTCCGGGTTGAGGCAGAGGTTCCACGGACGTTTCTCCTTGGGCTTCACCTCGACCATAGGCCACTGACAGACTTTACACGATCTTCTAGCTGGTTTGACCCCATATAGGTGCTGCGGGAGAGGAAACGCTGCTTGGCACGTTCCGTTTCGAAAGTTGGTACACCCCGCGAATCTCTTGCCTGACTTTCTGGAGTATATTATTATTAGGTTGCCAGTTCGGCATCGCGGGCACGGACCGATGATTCTCTTCTCAAGTTGAGCTCTTCTTATGGCCTCGCTCAGGGTCTGTCCGATGCTGGTCTCTCTGCTTCGCAACTCCTCAAGGATCGGTTTGAGTCGGCCTATCGCCTCGGCAAGAACGTTCTCCCGCAACTCAGATCCGGTTTCAATCTTCTCCATCTTCTCCTCCAGTTCTCTCGTGAACTTCACCGATACTATTCTAGGTGAGTTCCTTTCGAGTGTCTCCGTTACCGTGAAGCCTAGGTCTGTTACAACCATCCGCTCGTCCCTTACGTATCCTCTATCGTAGAGTGTATCTACGATGGAAGCCCTAGTTGCTTTGGTTCCGATGCCCTCCTCCTCCATGAGCCTCAGGACGCTGCTGGGATTGTATCTGGGTGGTGGCTGGACAAACTTATCTTCAATGGCGACTTGTCTTAGAGGAATTCTCTGGCCTATCTCCAGGGTGGGCAGAACAACCTCGTCCTCCTTTGCGTAGGGTTGGTAAAGCTTCAACCATCCCTCCTTCAAGATTCTGCGTCCGGACAGATAGAAGGTGTGTCCGTTGACCTTTATCACCACCCTCATGCTCTGTCTCAGAGCGGTATCGCCGAAGACGGCGAAGAATCTCTTCGTTATCAGGTCTAGTAACTTCTCTTCGGGTGGACTAAGCGCGGTCTGAGGCGCATTTCCCGTGGGGTAGATAGCGGGGTGGGCGGGGTCGTCCTTCTTTCCCTCTTGGGGCTTTAAGTCTCGCTTCGATAGCACGATCTCCACGAGATCCTTGTACTCCTTCCTCTTGCCCAGCGACCTGAGGATGTCAGCATACCCAATAGCTGGTGGTAGCTTCTGACTGCTTGTGCGTGGGTATGAGATGAACGCGCTGAGGTACAGTCTTTCGGCGATGTTTAGTGTCCGGCTTGGGGTGTACCCGAAGTGTCGATAGGCATCGCTTTGCAGGCTTCCGAGATCAAAGGGTGTGGGTGGAGCCTGATGATACGACTTTACTTGGATGTCTTCAATGGTTCCGTCTTTCCCCGAGGTCTCCTCCAAAATCTTGCTTGCCAAGTCTCTCTTCGGTATCTTCTCATTCTCATAAGCTACGTCGTAGAGAGCGTCGCCAATCTCAGCCTTAGCATTTAAATTCCAGAAAGGGGTGGGCACGAAGCTTCGAATCTCTTTCTCTCTCTCGACGAGGAAGTTCAGTGTTGGTCCTTGGACCCTGCCAGTGCTGAGGGTTGCATATCTACCGCTCCAATGCTTAGCAGCAAGCATTAGCGCACGGCTGAGATTAACTCCCCATAACCAGTCGACCTCGTGTCTGGTAAGTCCTGCCTCGACGAGGTTGAGGTCGAGACTTGGTGAGAGGCTCCTGTAAGCGTCCTGAATCTCTTGATCCATCAGTGTGGAGAACCTCATCCTCTTAGCGTCTCTCTCCTTCTCACCGCACGCGTACTTCAGAATTGTATACCCTATCGTGCTTCCCTCAATGTCATAGTCGCAGGCGTTGATCCGCTCGCTCGCTCCCCTAGAGAGTTCATCGATCGCCTCAATGAAAGTCCTCACCTGCTTATCTCTACCATTCTCCACGTACTTCGGAACCCATCTGTAATTGAAGACCGGGTAGTAGTCGCGTCTCCCTCTCTCCTGTGCAACCGTGTACAGGTGACCAAGTGCTGGGACGACGACTATCGTCCTGCCGTTGTTTTCAGCTCTGAAATATGGAACCCCTCTCATATCCAGCCTCGCAGCCTTTCCTTTCTGGTCGAGAGCCTCAGCGATTCTTCTTGCCGCCTCGGGCTTCTCAGCCAGAACCAGTGTATGCCTGCTCTGTTCGACTTTCCTCTCCATTACAACCCCTTCGCTCGTCTCTAGTGAACACATGCTGTGCAGATGCTTCCGTTTGATATCGAGCGGTTCAAGACGTACAAACCAGTCCGTTATTTAAGCTTGTGGAAGGACTATTATGAACTATAAAGAAAGCTAAAAATACCCTTCTCGTGTTATCCCCTTCGAAGTTGGAGGATAGGAAATGCCCCAGAAGATTCTATGCGAGGGTTGTCATGAGATTTTGTACGCGGGTTCGGATCTTAGGCCGCCTGAAGAGGTGATTCAGCAGTTCAATGGGAAATGCCCCAAGTGTGGTAAGCGACTGGGTTTTACCTCCGATAAACTAGAGATCAAACCAATCGTGTAGGTTGATCATGGCGGGGGCTTCTCGACCGGTGGCACCTCCTAGAACGATGTCGGCGTTGAGATCTCTCTTTAGCCGAGAGGCTCTTGGACGCGTGGCTCAGAGCCTAAAGGGATTGCGCCAAAAGGTCTCAAGAGCCGCAGCCCTGATGTCGGTGGGCCTTGCATCCATCGTTCTCATTGCCGTTTTGGTTCGGATTATGCCTCTTAACTGGGGCTTTCTCCTCACTGAGTTCGACCCCTACTTTCACTATGATGTCACAAACTACATTGTGACGAATGGATACCAGTCGTGGTTTACTTGGCACACTCAAAGAAGCTGGTACCCATTCGGTCGAGACATATGGCTGACCTCGTTTCCTGGGCTGCCATTCTCCGCAGCCGCCCTGCACATCGTCCTGAGAGCGCTAGGGTTGCAAGTGTCAGTTCTTGACACATGCATAGTTTTTCCTGTCATAATGGGAACTCTGACTTGCGTTCTCGTATACTTCCTCGGGAAGGATATTGGAGGCAGGGAGACGGGCCTGTTCTCCGCCCTGTTCCTTGCTCTTAACTCAGCGTACATCGGCCGCACACATCTTGGCTTCTTCGACGATGAAACAATTGGTATCTTCGGGATGCTTTTGGCATTCATTTGCTTCCTGCGGTCGCTGCAACCCGAGAAATCTTGGAGGTTAAGCCTGTCATATGCAGGTCTTGCTGGGCTCTCTCTGGGATACGTGGCAGCCTCCTGGGGGGCATCCCGCTATCCGATAACGCTCTTAGCCGTGTTTGCGCTGATCCTACTTATAGTCAAGAGATATTCTCCTCGCCTGCTTGTCTCCTACTCGGTAACCATGGGAATTTGCCTGCTCATTTCGGTCTACGTGCCCAAACTCGGTTATCCATTCCTCCAAGAGTTTTCGAATCTCGCGGCGTTGGGCGTCTTTCTGCTTATGTGCATAATGGAGGTTACAAACGCTTTTTCCACAGGAAGGGCAAAGGTTCTCTTCACCTCCGGAATGATCGCGGCTATGACCGCCAGCGCGCTGATCCTATGGCATTACGGCTACATCTCTCTCCCCGTTGCAAAGTTCATCTCAGTCATCAATCCGTTCGAGAGGGTTGGGATGCCGCTTGTTGAGTCTGTGCAAGAGCATAGGCCGTCTGCATGGGGGGTATTCTACTACGAGTTCGGGCTTCTCGTCTTCCTAGCTCCATTAGGAATGTACTTCGCTACCCAGAGACCGACAAACGCGAACCTGTTTATGATCACCTACGGTTTGACAACTCTATACTTCTCGGCCTCAATGGTACGCTTAGCCACTCTAATGGCTCCCGCCTTCTGCGTCTTAGGGGCTCTCTCGACGATTGAGATTCTGAAGCCCTTCGTGGACATCACGATGGCTAAAGTGATATTCCAGCGAAAGAGGATGCGCTTGGCACCTCGTGTCGGTAAAGAGTTCAGCTTGAGTTTCGTGTTCTGTCTGTTCATTCTGCTTCTGTTCTCCCTTAACCGAGCTATAGTCAGCTCCGAGGTGCCTGCGACTATAGCCTCAGCCTCACTACCGGTTCGCCAGTCCTTCAGCGACTGGCCCGAAACTCTTACGTGGATGCGCAACAGCCTCCCAGAGGACACCGTAGTCTTCTCTTGGTGGGACTACGGCTACTGGATAACCGTGAGTGGGCAGAAGATCTCGCTGGCGGACAACGGCACAATAAACGGTACACAGATCTCTACTATCGGCAGGGCCTTCTTATCGAATGAGACCACGGCCCTAGCCATGATGAAGCCCTACAACGTTTCGTACGTACTCGTCTTTACGAGCATGTACACGGCAATGAGGAGTTCTGAACCTCTCTTGTACGGAGACGAGGTGAAGTGGAGATGGATGGCAAAGATTGGTGGCCTCAACGACACCGAGTTAGAAGACTTATCCGTCGTCAGGTATCTCGCATATGCCTGGCAGACCACGTGGTTCAACAATAACCCGTTCGCAATTCCCAAGTCGTACACTGTTCTTTCAAAACTGATGGTATATGGAGTGCTATGGGATACAGATTCTTTACGACTTTCGTTAGCCTACTACGGAATTGGCGAACCTGAGCACTTCAAGCTGGCATTCGCCTCATCAAACAAGATGGTCTTTGTATACAAAGTGGCGTACTAGCCCGTGCGCTCTCTCAGGGTTATAGCTTTAAGGATCTAAGAGGCGCCGATCCTGCCCAGCACTCTTCTATACTTTATGTACTTGTCGTCAGGGGAGAACTTTGCGGGATGTGGAGTAACCGTTTTCTTCCCGCACTTCGGGCAGGAATCAGACAGGGTATATGTTCTGCACGGGGGGCATTTCCTGAGAAGAAATTTCAAGGCTCTGCCTCTACTTCTCCCTCTTGAAGCTCCCCTCGCCGCCTGAGGACTGGATCGTCTTGGTAGCCACGTCAACTACGTTTTGGAGGATCTTCTCCGCGGTCTTGTAGTTCCTCGCAGAAACCTCTATGCGATACCTTGGAGAGCCAACGAGATAGATATCTATACTGGAGTCTCGGGTCCTCTTGACTGCGTAAGCCTTGACTAGAGCGTCCTTAATGATCTCTACGCCATTCTTCTTGGCGCACGTGAGTTCAACTACGCCTCTAACCTTCACCTTCGGGACCTTGATCTTCTCCAGTGCCGTCTCGTTTAGGGCTTTAGCAAGATCCTCGGGAATACCGATCTTGATCAGGGCTTCCTCCCCTCTGTCCACGATCTCCTCGAGCCCATCATACACGTTTCCGAAGCGATCCTCAATCTTGGCGCCCACTTTCTCATAGATCTCTGGGGCAGATAGCCCCGTCTTCTCACCTACAACCTTCATGATAAGATCAGCTCTGCGATTCTTCTTCCACTCAAGGATCTTCTCTTTCTTCTCCCTTCCGGTCACACGCCTTAGGGATAGGTCGACGTGACCCTTCTCAAGATCCACACGGAGAACCTTGAGCACAACCTTCTGTCTCTCTCTGACGTGGTCCCTGATGTTCTTCACCCATGAGGAGGATAGCTCAGAGATGTGAAGAAGTCCCTCCTTCCCCTCAAACTCATCTAGCGTTATATACGCTCCATAGGGCAGTATCTTGGAGACCGTGGCGACAACCAGATCTCCCACTTCAGGCCACTCGGGCTTCTTTCGGACCAACTCTTGCCCTCTAGGTGATGGAAGGTTTGGCGTGTGACTCCTTCTACTCGAGTACTCCGACAATCTCCCCGCGGACGCGTGCCTTGCCACCCCGGGGCTCTGCCAAGTGGGCTCCGCACACGTTGCAGTGAACCGGGATTGAGATGCTGCCGAAGACTATCTGCTCATTTCCGCAGTCAGGGCACTTTACCCTGAGAAATCTGCTTCTCGGTTGAGGAATAAGATCCTCCCACTTCGACAAGGCGAACTCCCTACGCTTCGATCTCAAGCTTTCGGATTCTGATCCCTTGTTTCTGGATGGTGTACCCGCAGGTCTTACATCTCAGCTTCAGGGACTCTTTCTTAGATGTTTTTGCGGTCTTCCTCTGCCTCGGATCCTTCTGACCGCCATATCCCTTATCTTTCTCCTCGTGCTTCCGGTTTCCTTCGGCGAGTCGTCTATCTCTCCCTTTCTTGTATAGGCTTACGCTGAACTCGCTGTGCCTCTTACACTTAGGGCAGTATGTTCTTCGCGTCTTCGGAATCTTCATACCTCTACCCTCATCGCCACGCCCTGTCTGACAAGCATCTCCGCATTCTCTGCCGGTATTGATGCAATGTCTTCAGGCTTAAATGGACCGTAGATGTTCATGTCAATACCGGCAATGGCTGGTATCTCTCGCAGGAAACGAATTAATATTCTTTTTGGCTTACGGCTTGTCTCGCTCGCAAGGTGGGGAATTCTGCCTTCCACAATATCCTTTAGAACCTTGTCGTAACCCTCCACCGAGTCGGTTAACGCGTGATACAGTTTCTCCTCCTCCTCGGTAAGGTTCTCCAAGGAGATCAGGGTTTTGGTTGCGGCGCTCAAAAGGATCTTTCGTTCCCTAAGTCTGAAGAGGTCAGACGTCAGATGCCTAGTGTACTCAATCTCCGTCGTTATGAGGCTCGCTCTGAGGGTTTTTTCGTCGAGCATCCGAACTTCCTCTTTTAGAGCTTTGATGTACTGGCTCAAATCTCTATAGAACCCTCTTGGCAGACGCTGGAGTTCATCGCTCTCATTCTCTCTCTTCCAAGAATCGAAAAGCTCTCCGTACACTCAACTCACCTCACAAGATTTGCGACCTTCTTGCAGAGGAAAAATACCGCCACGGCAGTTGGTAACTCCACGGTTTCGTCTTGGTATGGACCGTAGGTTTTATCGCCAAGTCGGATCTGCTGTGCCTCGACGATGTGGGCGGTTAGCGTACCTTCCTTGAAGGCAACGGCGTCCCGGAAGGGGTCAAAATCCTTTAGCCTATGTGCATCTATCACAGTCTTCTTAAACCCAGTTTTGCTGTGCAGGGTCTCAGCCATTCTTATTAGGCGGTGGATATCAGTCGTTACCACTGTGTCTATGGCTACGATCTCTCTCTGCACGGCATACCTAACAATCTTCTGCCACGCCTCTGTCCCGACTCTGCCGAAGGCTCTCCAGGGTGGCATCTTCCCCTGAGGTCTGAGAAGGCTCTCACGGTGACCAAGTATCTTTTCAGTGGGGCTCCTTCCCACCCCAATCTCCGCGAACTGCGCTGCATCCGCCTCCGTTATGAACTTGAAGACTCCATGCGCCAACCTTCCCCTCCAACCAAGGTCGTGGACTGCGGGACCGGCTACTTCGTGCACCCTCCCCGAACCCCTTTCGTGCACCCCTTGCATCTCCAAGTCTAGTCCTGTTCCAAGCAAGTAGTCGACTATCTCCTTCCTCGCCGACTGGTCCAAGTTTCGCGCGATCTCGCTCTCCACGTGGATGTGATAACCTCTTTGACCCGAGAAGCAGATCTTAAACTCCTTTTCTGAGAATCCAAAATCTCTCTCCAGAAAGTCCATCAGTCTCAGAGTTTCTAACTTAGCCGTCTCTAGGCAGGTTTCGCAGGGCCATGTATTCTCCTCGAACTTGCCCGATCCACACTTAGGGCATCTCTCAGGCTTCGCTCCCAGCCCGGTCATCCCGCAGCTTTGGCACATCCAGAGGTCGTGTTGGACCTTGCAGGGTGTCGGGATGTGGTCGGCATCTATGTCAAAGACAAGGTCAGCGCCCAGCCACCCCTTCCTCTCCATCGGTTCTTCGGGTCTCTCATAGTAAGCGCTTGAGTAGTAGATGTCTGAGGGCGTGTTGGCCTCTATGAATCTGGTCAGGTCGTCGGCTTCTGAGAAGCTCTTGTGCCTAAGCATTACTCCCTCCTTGAACATCAAAAATGCGAACTCTCTCTTTCTGAGTTCGCTGGGCAACAGTATTGAAGTCGAGTTCTTATGGTAGTAGTCAGCAAACTTTTGTTGAATGATCCTGATCCGATCCTCGACCACTTCAACCAACTACCGCCGGTTTTTTAATCAGCCTGAGTTTGGTTCTGTAGTATGAGAGCGGGTGGCGAACCTTCTGGCAGATCTCATCCGCTCCAGGGCAGAGTCCATGAGTTCGTAGAGTGTTGCAGTTCGGGGGAGTATACTTCGTTCCTCCTCCTCTCATGCCAGCTATGTGCTCCACTTGGTACCTTGTCTTCCTCTCGTCAAAGTCAGTAGCATCCGCCAACAGCTTCACTATGGTCTCAGGCTCCACTCCGATCCGGAGGAGAAAGGAAGTCAACGCGAACCGACCTATGTGAGGGATGTTCTGACCAGCCATAATAGAGTCATGAATATGCCTAATGCACGGAGGATAGGCAGCTGTGATAGCCGTCGCTGGGAGTTCATCTCCCCTAATTTTCTCTCTTCTCTTGGCGTTCAGTTGTCGAAGTCGCTCTTCTCTGTATGCGAGGAGTGGTGGTAGAGCGGCCCTCTCCGCCGTCTCCAACCTCCTGTAAACATGCCTGTAGACCTCTTCTGAGATTAGTCTGGCAACCTCATCCCTCTTCAGGTAGACCTCGCCGTTGAAGACAAGGCGGTTCACAAGCTTCCAAGAACTGTCGTGAAAGGCTGTGGCGTTTCTCAAGTAGTCGTCGAACCTCAAGGTGAAGTCGTAAGCCTGTCCGGCGATCAAGGAGGTTGGCTCAATCTTCCAGTCGAAGGTCTTCTCGGCTATCCGAACCAACCTTTCGTCACGGATCTCGTTCCTGAGCAAGTTGTAGGCACGCTTACTCTCAGCGAGCGCGTATCTCCGCTTCAGGAATGGGTCGTTGATTGATGCTACGAGAATCATGGCTAGAGGAAAAGAGAGGATCTCAACATCGTAATTGCGCAGGCCGATCCACCCCACAACCCCCTCGATTATGGCTTCTTCCACCCTCCTTTCAGCTCGATCGATAACGGGTAGGTAGTCTTGACTGGCGAAGTCATCGACCTCGACCCCCAAGCTGTTCACGTACTCCACTGCCTCGGGGGTAAAGGGGTATCTAGCAAGATCGACTTTGGAGATCGACATGGCTGTCTTTCTTAACAATTAGAAGAAGTAGCCCGACTAAAATGGATTATTTATTCAGCCTCGATCCTGGGCGCGAGGAAGTACTCGAGCCTGCCACCTTGAGGAAGCGCGAAGCTGAGCTTCACAGGCATGTCCGTGGAGAACTCGATGGTGGCCACATCAGACGTAGCTGAGGCGGCTTTAACGATCTCGGCCAAGTACGTCAGGCTGTAGGTGGCTTTTGACTCCTCCTTTGCGTCCAGTCCTAGGAGAGCCTCGCTCCCCCTAGGGATCTCAACGTTCACACTGCCCAAGTCCCCCATCGCTCTCATCGTGAACTGCTCTGCGCTCATCTGCAGACTCACGTGGTCGCTCACGGTTGAGACATCATCTATCGCGTTCCTTAGGCTACCCGTCGTGACCTTAGCCTGAGCGTTGAATGTGATCTTCGGAGTGGGCACCTCCTCCCCTGCCGCCTCCAGAGTGGGCATACTGAACGTTCTTATGTACCTCCCTCGAAGCCGGACGTTCAGGCGGGCGGTCTTACCATCCAATGAAAGTTCGATCGACTCATCGCTCTCGACCCTCTTCATAACCTTAAGCATCTCGCTTACGTTGACACAAAGCCTTCCCCGTTGCGCACACGTGTACTCGTCGAACACGGTCTTCGGCCATTCAAAGTCGACCATAGCCACATGCGACGGATCCATTGCCCGAAGCTTGAGACCTTCAGGCGTTATCTCGAAACAAGCCTCGTCGATTAGAGTTGAAATCGCTGTGATCATGTCCTTCCAAAGCTTGGACGAGGCTATTTTAAGCTGAAAAACGCTTGATTTCTTCTCTTGTTGCGGGGTGCCCATACGCCTCTTCTCCCTGTTCAGATGTGATTCAGATGAACCCTCTCGCCTTAAACCTTCCTCAGATAAACCTTAGTCCTATCCATAAAAGGTCAACGCTGACTCGGCAGGTCGAGCATCGGATGAGTCTCCCGACATGAGGTGGTAGAGAGTCAAAAGCCTGTAGAACCGAAACCTACCGCTCTTTCTGGCGCGGGAGAAAGTCACGTTCTACAGGCGCGACCTTGGAGGAGAAGTATCGCTTGCGCCAAGTTTCCTCCTGTTTCTTCCAAAGCCTTCCTCGCCTCGTCTGGGCTGGCGTTGGCCTGTTGTGCCACTAATTGGACGTCTTCCTCAGCGATTGTTGGTTGCTGAGATTGTTGCTTAGGTTGTTGCGCTTCTGGGGGTCGTTCAGTAGGCTCTCCGATTATCTGGAAGACATGCTGTCCTTTCATGTCCAAGACAGTCACGGAGGGTCTCTCTATAAGAATCTCCTTACCTGGGGTCTTGATGGTGACCTGTTGAACGTTCGGTATTTCGGACATCTTCATGCCCATCTGCTGCATCAGTCGTCTCGCTTGGCGTGGATCCATTCTTCTCAAGATTCTTTCTCCCCAACTCCTCTTCGAGTCTTTACGGCGACGCCTCTCCTGAATGCTAGCATCTCCATGCCAGTTAATAATGCCTTGCCGACAGCCACAACTCTGTCCGACCTATCAGTGACGATTACCTCCTCCCCTGGGCGAATTGCTTGATCAGCGCTGAGGACATGTTTTGCAAAAACGTTTCCACCATCGGCGACAAAACTCTGTGCATCATCACTAACGACGACCCTTATGTAGGGAGGTTTGACGGCAGCAACAACCCGTTTTGCTCCAGCGACTGTGAGCGCGAGCAGTCCATCTGTCGGCCTTAGCGTCGCTAAAAGGTTCCTGCCCTGCCGAACAAATCGAACTCTACCCGTAGACTTGGAGTGAGTGATCGTCACGCTGTCCGGAAAGAGGGCCTCTCCGACACCGTGTCCGAACTGGTAATTCGCCACGCTCCTGACTTTCCAAAGGTCACTTCTCAAATGTTCCTTTTGACTCAACCTTCGGGCCGACCTCTTTTCTTCGACAAGATAAAAAGAAACGGCGATAATAAACAATTTATCATCGACGACAGTGTGGTGAGAGCTGTGCAATGTGAAGTCTGCGGGCAGAGGATCTGGGGAAAACCGCACAGATCCATGATCGAGGGTGCCATGCTCTACACGTGTGACGAATGTTCAAAGCTTGGTTCCAGAAGTTGGGTGTCAGAGCCCAAGCTCAGGTCGACGCCGTCAAGTGGCCAGGTCGCAAAGCCTCGGCCAGTTCTTTTGCGGAGGAGAGGCAGGTTCGACCTCTCGGAGAATGTAGATCTAGTTGAGAACTTCGCTCAGATTGTAAGGCAGGCGAGGGAGAGGGCTGGACTGACGCATGAAGATCTGGGGAAGAAGATCAATGAGAGGGCTTCGATTTTGCAGAAGGTCGAGACGGACAAGTTCCAGCCTGATCACGCCCTCGCTAGGAGGCTTGAACACGCTCTGGGTGTGAAGATTCTAGTTCCCGCCTCAACCTCGTCGGTGGCAGATGCATCCATGGTCAAACAGCCCTTCGAGGCTACCCTAGGGGATGTGGTAAGCATCAAAAAAAGGAAGACTGGGGGCCAAGGGTAGACGCGCGCCGTCACGGTCCGGAGGAGACAGCGCAATGAGGCTACCAGCCTCGACGAATTGAACAACTTAGCTGAAGTGGCGGGATACACGGTCGTAGGCTCTCTCGAGCAGGTTGGGAGGCCCGACTCAAGATACATGATAGGCAGGGGCAAGGCTGAGGAACTGGGGCAACTCGCCAAAAGCCTCGAGGCTGAGAGGATTATCTTCGACAACGAGCTGAAGCCGATTCAAACCTACAACTTGGCGAAGATGGCGGGGGTGGAGGTTGTAGACCGACTCCAGCTAATCCTACAGATATTCTCTCGTCGGGCATCAACGAGGGAGACCGAGCTCCAGATCAGGCTGGCGGAGCTGCAATACGAGTTGCCACGGGCGAGGGAGAGGGTCAGGCTGGCCAGGCAAGGCGAGCAACCAGGCTTCCTCGGTTTGGGAAGATATGAAGTGGATGTCTACTTCGAAGCGATAAGGCGCCAGATGGCGCACATCCGATCCGAGCTAAGGGACATAAGGACGAAGCGGGTGCTACACCGGTCCCGCCGGAAAGAGCTTGGCTTCTCGCTTGTCTCGCTAGCCGGGTACACGAACTCCGGGAAGAGCACCCTCTTCAACAGGCTGACCCAAGAGAGCGTGCCAGTGAGCGGAGGGCTCTTCACAACGCTCTCCACGACGACTCGCGCCATCAGCTTCGGTGGCAGAAAGGCGTTGCTCACGGATACCATTGGCTTCATCGACAGACTCCCCATCATTCTAATTGAGGCTTTCCACTCCACCTTAGAGGAAACGATCCTCGCTGACTCCATACTGCTCATTCTAGACGTGAGCGAGACACCCTCAGAGGTCGAGAGGAAGCTTTCGTGTTGTCTCGACACGATCAATCACATCGGCGCCGGTGGTGTACCCATCACAACAGTGCTGAACAAGATTGATCTGTTACCCAGCGTGGAGCTGGAGGAGCGCATTCGGAGGTTTATCAGTATCGCCCCAAACCCTGTTCCAATATCCGCTTTGAGAGGGCTCAACATAGATGTCCTGAAAGAGACAGTTTCGAGACAGCTTGGGAATTATGTTGAAGCAGTCTTAACACTGCCCTCCAACAGCAGATCCTTGTCGTTCCTGTCCCAGATTCGCGACAAAGCGAACGTTCTCGGCGTGGAGTATGGAAATAAGACCATGGAGGTGAGGCTGGAGGGCTTGGCGGTGTTCATAGACAGAATCAAGGAGCAAGCGAGGGGGCTTGGAGGAGCGGTTTTGAGGTGACCGGAAGAAAGCCCAGGGTGGTGGTTCTCAAAGTCGGTAGTAGACCGTTCAGGGATCAGCGGGTCAACACGCACTGCGCCCTTGTCGCCCGGGCTTTCATGGCTGACGGCATTGTGTTCAGCTTCGAGGACAGCCAGCTCAGACGGACGGTTATGAAAGTTGTTGAAAAGTTCGGAGGGAAGTTCTCCGTTGAAAGCACGGAGGACTGGATAGGATTCGTCCAAGAGTGGTTGAAGGGTGGGAGAGAGGCTGTGCACCTCACCTGCTACGGACTTAAGATGCCTGATGTCATGGAAGAGATAAGATCCTCACCAAGGGATAAGCTCATCATTATAGGCGGTCCCAAGGTCCCATCAGAGGTCTATAGACTAGCCACTTACAACGTCTCAGTCACGTCTCAGCCTCACTCAGAGGTTGCCGCCCTCGCGGTCTTTCTGGACCATCTCCACCAAGGTCGGGAGTTCTGTGAGGACCTAGGTGGGGGGGAGTTCAGAATTCTGCCCGCGAGAAGGGGAAAGAGGGTCGTTAAGATCGATGAGTCACCCCGGGGTCGCTGAGGGTGAGGTTCTCGAATCGGGACTGTTAGCACCTGAACCTTGTTCGATCGGGGATTCATTAATAAAGCCTTTCAGCCCCCTCTACTCCTAACGGTTCTAGGGCGACTTGTCAACTGCCGGTGAAAGCCTTGACCACAACTACAGGGAGGATACCCACAAGAGCCGAGGCGTTAAGAATCCTTCTGGATGTAGGTTGCTCCAGAGACGTGATCACGCACTGCAGAGCCGTCGCCACGCTAGCGATCAAGATCGCTGAGAAATGCTTGGCGAAGGGTCTAAAGATCAACCTCGATCTGGTGGAGGCTGGGGCTCTCCTCCACGACATGGGCAGGGCCCTCACTCATGGAATAGACCACTCCATAGTCGGCGCCAAACTCGCCGAATCCCGCGGTCTCTCAAGATCGGTCATCCGCATAATCGAGAGGCACATGGGAGCGGGGATTACAGCCGATGAGGCGAGGCGGCTTGGACTGCCTAACATGGACCTGATCCCGGAGACGCTGGAGGAGAAGATCGTAGCCTACGCTGACAAGAGGGTTGAGGGTAGCCACTATGTGGGGATCGATGAGACGATCCAAAAGTTTGTGGATGAGCTGGGACCCCAACACCCGGCTATACAGCGGCTGAGGGCGCTTCACGGCGAGTTCTCTTCACTGGTCGGGGAATAGAAACCGGATGCAGAGGCTTGGGTTGTCAGAAAGGATTTACGGTCCCTACGCCCACTCTGCCCTCAGTGGGCTTCAGAATCACCTGATTTCTTCGATAGGCGGTTTGAAAGTCGAGGCTAAGATCATTGACCTCACAAGCAAAGGATGGGTTGTCGTTGAGGTCTCTGGAGAGGATGAGGAGGTCGCCGTCAGATACCTCAGCCAGCGATTCGGGCGCGTTCCATCAAGTCTAGACGAGCTCAGCTCAGGGGGTATTGTTAAGGGAAGCATAACCGAGTCTCGGAGGGTTGGGTACGGGCTGTACGTGGACTTGGGCGTTCAAGACGCCGATGCTCTGATCCCTCTCCACACCCTTCGTACCCAGCTCGGGAAGGGCAGGGTGTTGTCGGCGCGGAAGTTGGCTGATCTCTACTGCCTCCGCGATAACCATCCCCTAGAAGTCCGCATAACGGATGTGAATCGGGAGAGGGGAGAGGTCTCAGCCGAGATCTCCGAAGGACAAATGATAAGGCTCCAGTCTTGGGTCGACTCTATGCTAGAGAGGCTGCTGATCTTTGGGGTGCCGGAAGCTAGGATAAGGAATGCTCTACACGAGACCCACCACAGACGAGATGTTGTGAAGATCGAATACCTGGGCTTCCTCGAACACTCAGCCATCTGCAAGATCGGAACACAGGCTCCAGGGCTCATAGCCGCACTAGGTCACCTACTCCGAGGAGTACCAATGTACGCGTTCAACCCAGAAGGGATACGAAACACAATCGAAGCCGCTGACGAGAGAGCCTGAACAGCTATGGTTGCTCAATTCGTACAAGTGGGCCGGGTGGTATTCATATCAAAACGGTTTTAAGTCTAAAGTAACTGGTCTGCGAATTCTGCCTTCAAAAGCTTCTCAAGTGTAGTCGTCCAATTCCGAACTCGCAACTTGAGGTTAAGGAAAATCAACGGGTTCTAACAACCTTAATCAACAACCGAAGACTTAACAGAACCGAGCATCATAAAAATTAAATCAATCCACAATGTGTGTTTTAGGTTTGCATCAATCTTTAGGGTTTCGCATACCATTCAAGAGAATCCTTCTGGTGAAGCCTTCAGGGAGAAGAGGCTTAAGCTTTGCTTTTGACCTGATACCTATTGGTCTAGAGTATATTGCGGCGTACATTGAAGACGCTGTTGAAGAGATCCATATTGTCGATATGGAGATGGAGCAGAGAAGCTTCCAACATTTGGTAGATCTTTATCGCCCAGACCTAGTTGGCATTATCCTCTCCGCAACAGAACATAACGAAGGGCTACGCCTTGCGAAAATTGCTAAGAAATACGGAATCACCACAGTAGTCGGTGGGTATCATCCGACAGGGGCCCCAGACTTGATGCTTTCCTACCCGCAGCTAGACTTGGTTGTTCGTGGCGAAGGAGAGCTCACTATGAAGGAGCTCGTGGAGAAGGGAAGCCCAGAGGGCGTGTTCGGGGTCTCTTACAAAAAAGATGGAAAAATAATCCATAATGAGGATAGACCGAAAATTGAGGACTTGGATAACCTTCCATTCCCAGCCCGACATTTAAGACAGTACTCGTACAAAGCCGACGATAGAACGACCGATTGTGATGTGTTGGTAACGTCTAGGGGCTGCAACGGGCTGTGTAGTTTTTGTTGCGAACCCAGCATGAGCCAGAGTCATTTGAGATGCCGCTCACCAGAAAACATCGTAGAGGAGATTCTGAAGATGGTGAAATACCATGAGGGGAGACCGCTAAGCGTCATCTTCGCGGATCCAAACTTCATGGGCAACCCGAAAAGAGTCGACCGTCTGTGCGACTTGCTGCAGAAATATGATTTGAACGTAAAATTCCACGCTTTGGTGAGAGCTGATAACATGGCTAGAAACCCGGAGATCGTAAAAAAGATGTGCGAAACGGGGATCATCTCGTTTGAAATGGGCATAGAGAGCCCGAACCCTAAGGACTTGAAGTCAACTAGAAAAGGCATCACAACAAGAGTTCATAGGGATGCAGTGCTGAACATACGTGAAAACGGCGGTGGAGCAGGTGGTACATTTGTGATAGGTCTTCCGGACCAAACGGAAGAAGAGATTGAAGCTTTTCCGGTCTATGCCAAGGAAATAGGTTTGACGGCTGCCGCCTTCGGCATTGCGACACCGTTTCTAGGGACGGAGTTCTACAAGGAACTAGATGAACAAGGATTAATCTTTGAGACTAACTGGGACAATTTTGATGAGATGCACTCCGTTTACAGGACGAAGCACCTATCAAGAGAGAGGATTGAAGAGCTAGCGACCTATTGCATGGCAAAGTTCTGGAATATAGACACGTTTGTTGATCAGGAGACGGTCTTTCAGAAAAGAACCGGAAAGAAGACGTCTTTAATAGATTTCATCCGTGAGAGGGCGTTGAATGCGCGTTTCATGCGTGACAATGGGATGACGTTACAGAAGGGCAACTTTGGTCAGCACATAAAGACGTTCCTTAAGGCTTACGCTGACCCTCGCGTAGAATCATACACCAGAAAGGTGGGTGTACACAATGTTTTGGAGATGTCGAGGTTTCTCCGAATCCTTGGTCCTCAAACAGTTCAGTGCACGTTAAACTTCGACGATGCTACTGTCAGTTTCGTATTCAAGACCACTAAAAATACGGTTGAGTACATCCGGGCTATGCAGGGAAGACAGGATGATTCGACAATAGACTTTGACATCGATCTGGAGTGGTTGAGCGAACCAAATCAATCAAAGATGGCAAAGAGACTCTTCGTTTTGATCCCGCACGATTTGAGCATCAAGAGATTATGGAATACTTTCAGACTTTTTGTAGCAGTAGGAACTGAAGTCTTAACGTGGAAGTTGACAAAGATCTAGCCCTCTATCCTTCAACCTTCTGATAATCCTAAGAGTCTCGGGGTTCACAGTCTTTTTTCCATGTATCTGCCTAAATCCGAGTCTTTGCCCAGTCTTCTTCCTGCTCTCTGATTCTCCAAATACCTCCGGAGACTTATTCGTCAATATCCCTCAGAAGGGGCTGAGTGGGCCGGGTGGGATTCGAACCCACGATCACTGCCTCGTAAGGGCAGTATCCATAACCGCCTAGACCACCGGCCCGCTGGTTCAACCTCGGCAGTCTCTGAGTTCACGGCGCCATTATTATAGAGTTCTGGTGGTCTAGCTCATCGGAGCTTGGGGCAGAAGCGGAGGCGAATGTTTAGAAAACGCGGGTTCGCACAGTTCTCATTCTGGCAGTTCTGTCCGCTCGCTGGGATCCTGAACATGTATGCCGCTCAAGAAAGTGAACCGACTGTTAAGTTCGTGATGTTTTTCATCATCTGGTAGTTCTAGCTATAGAACTGAGTCAACACATCTTCCTCTTCCATGGTCCGAGAACAGTAGTGACATCTCAGCCTGATTGGATGCTCGCTCTCGACGTAGAACGTCGGTTGGACAGGCTCGGGGCTGTTCGAGATGCACGTCGGACTGGCACATTTGACTATTCCGCGGATGATCTTTGGTAGTTTCACCTTCTGCTTCTCGACCACTGTGTAGTCACGGACGATGTTGATCGTGGCTCTCGGCGCTAGGAGGGCGATCTTGTCAGCTTCATGGGGGTTTATCTCTCTTCCTTCGATCTTCACGATGTCTTTCCGGCCCATCTTGTGGCTTGGGACGTTTATGACCGCGCTCACCACGTTGCCCTCGCGCCCGTTTATCCCTAGCATCCTCAGGACGACTAAGGCGTGTCCAGCGGTTATGTGATCTATAACAGTTCCCTCCCTGATCTTCCTAACCCTCAACTCCTCATCAGACAAGATGGACTCACCTAGAGGTTTGCGTGGAGGTCAACCGCCATCTGAGGTTCTTAACATAAAAGTATTGCTGGATGAATCGGGCTGGGGCTTGTCATCCCAATAACCTTTGGTTTGAGGTGCAAATGACCCCAAAGTCAAAAAAGAGTACGGGTTCTAGAATATCGGTGATCCTGTCGCTTCTGGGAGAAGGAGGAAGCATGGATGCATGAGACGAGCTTTGAGGGGAGAGACATCATCTCTGTCAAGGATTTTACGCGGGATGAAGTTGAGTACATCTTGGACGCCGCGGACGTGATGACCCCTCTTGCTAGGAAAGGTTCGGATCTTCTTCAGGGAAAAATCCTTGCAACAGCGTTCTTCGAGCCGAGCACAAGAACTAGGCTCAGTTTTGAGTCAGCCATGCACAAGCTAGGTGGTGATGTTGTAGGCTTTGCTGACCCTACAGGGACCTCAGCCCAGAAGGGTGAGAACCTAGCTGACACGATCAGGGTTTTAGAGAACTACTCGGACGTGATCGTTCTGAGGCATCCGAAGGAGGGCGCGGCTAGGCTCGCTGCTGAGTTCGCCGCGGTACCCGTGATAAACGCGGGTTCAGGCTCTGAGGAACATCCCACCCAAGCCCTGCTCGATCTGTACACGATCAGGCAGGAGAAAGGCGGGATCGATGGGTTGAACATAGCCCTAGTCGGCGACCTCCGATATGGTAGGACAGTGCACTCCCTAGCCTACATCCTTTCTCTCTTCAGCGTGGGGAGGCTCTACTTGGTTTCGCCTCCCCTTCTGAGGATGCGTCGTGAGGTGTCGGAGTACGTGGGTAGGAAGATTGCTGTCGTTGAAGCTCAGGACATAAGGGAGGTCATCCCCGAAGTCGATGTCTTATACGCGACGAGGATTCAGAAGGAGCGGTTCCCAGACCCTGAAGAGTACCTGAAGGTTAAAGGGTCGTACCTGATCACGCCGGAGACCCTGAAGAATGGCAAGAAAGATCTGATTCTGCTCCATCCCCTACCGAGGGTCGACGAGATCGCCTCAGAAGTGGACCAGACCCCCCACGCCAAGTACTTCAAGCAGGTCTGGAATGGATTGGTGGTCAGGATGGCGCTGCTTGCGCTCGTCCTCGGGGCGGTCGATTGAAGCGATTAGGCAAGCACCTCTAGGGCTGTCTGATACCTTCTCCTGTCCCGGAGCTCTGCTATTTTGCCTGCGTTCCAGCCGCTGACCTCCTGATAGTACCCTGTGATCCGGCTCCAGTGTTCAAGGCTGGTTCCTTCGGCACCGCAGTCAGGGCACTTATCGAGGAGTCCGTATTGAACCTGCCTACACTTCTTGCAGATGGTCATATCCTTCGTGTACGCGAAGTATCCGGTCAGAGTGTTCTTTGCTATCCGCTCGGTGAGGCTCCAGACGGCTTGTGGGTCTGGGTAAGCCTCTCCTAGGAAGACATGCATTATGGTACCGCCATTAAACAGCGGGTGGAAACTAGCCTCGACGTTAATTCTCTTGCCAAGTGGTATCGGCGCCGAGACGCGCGTGTGGGTGGAGTTCGTGTAGTAAACCTCCGGAACCCCGTTCTTGCAGTGTTCCTGATCTCCCTGAACCACCGTCTTCGGCCCATATCTCTCCAAGTCTAAGAGTGCCAGCCTGTGGGCGGCGGACTCTGCTGGTGACTGGACGAGTCCGAAGTAGGTTCCGGTTTCCTCAGTGAACTCTTCCACGATCTTTCGCATCTCCCCGATGACTTTCAGCCCGTACCTCCAGCTATCAGGGCTCTCATGAAGCTCCATTCCGGTGTGTGCCTTCAGCATCTCATTCAGCCCGAGGGCACCTATGGTGACGCCCTGCTTGTCCGGTTCGAGGTAGGGCGTTCCCTCGAACGTGTACTCATGCTTCGCCTTGACTTTGAGGCGACCATTGTTGTAGGAGTAGTCAAACCACTCCACCCTGTACGGCTTATCGTCGATTGGCTGAGACAGGAAGGGAAGGAATCCCTCAACAAGCCTCTTCTTGATCTCATTTATCTTGATGAGCGAGACATCTCTCGCCGCCTCCATCCGGGTTCGAATCCCTTCAAGCAGACGGTCATCGTCACCGGCTGCCTCATACGCGCTTTGAGGCATATTGATCGTGATGTTCTGGATAACTCCCCCACGGAGGGTGCCGTCGTTCAGATCCTCTTCATCATTCCAATCCGCGTGTTGCATGTAGTACCGGCAACACTGGGTGCACACCAGCTCCCCAGGCATGTATGGGGCTCCCGCGTTGAAGTAGTAGGTTCCCCCAAACTTGGCAGCTAGCTCCGCGGAGAGCAGGTACTCTCGCGGGTACTTCTCCAGCCAGTCGTGGTTGAGGCGGACCTCGAGTTTCGGCCAGTTGAACGGCTTCCCCATGTAGTCCCCCTTGAGCGCGACCTCTAGGATTGCGTCGTAGAACTGGGTCGTCTCATCCGCGTAGTCCCCATAAACCCCTGCAACCTCTCCTCTCGGACCGACGGCGGGGATGTCTCTGTAGACGTTTGGAACTCCTGGCTCGAGGGAGACGCTGGAGAAGACGGTCTGGCCACCCCTCGCTACATACATCTCCCCAAGCTCGAAGAACATGGTCTGTGCGATCTGCTTCAGGTTCTCGTAGCTAAGCCCCCTTAGGTATGGAGCCAGGAAAACGTTGAAGTTGTGAAGTCCCTGCCCACCCCCGCAGTTCACTTGACTCGCCTGCAACACCTTCAGGGCGTGGAGTAGGGCGACCTCAGCCTTCTTTGCCGGTCCCGCAACCGCGGTGTGGGTTCCTGTTCCATCAGCCACGAATCCGCGCTTGAAGAAGAAGCGTGCATCGTGGGACTGACAGAATGGCCTTGTAGGGAAGTACTCCAGTTCGTGCACATGGATCGCACCCTTCATGTGCATGTCGCTGATCCTAATCGGTAGAATCTTCAGAAGCGTATACTCCCTTATCATGGAGTCCGCAAGCAGCTTATGAACCGTTTCTGGATTCCGCTGAAGATTCGCGTTCTCCTTGGAGTACCAGTGCGTCCCACCAATCACCTTCTCTACGTCGGCGACGGGGAGACCGACTCTTGTGTAGAGTTTGCGGGCGTCCTCAAGCTTGTGCTCAAGAAGCTTGACGTTGACCAGCTCACGGACTAATGGGGCGCTTACGAACTTCAAGTCCAAGTGGCGGATTTCGATCTCAACCTCTGACGCGATTCTCTTCGCCACTATCTGGCCAACATCAGTCTCGTTTACAAGACTTCTAACAATCTCCCATTTGTCGAACGATTCAAGTCTGCCCTGCGATTTTCGAACGAGCAGGGGATTACTTTTAGATCTGTGCAAGGTGTCGATCTCCATGATTTAACTAGAACTACAGACTGGAGACGCCAAGTCGCCAGAATAGACTCATAGAGTGAATGGGTCTTTGAGTCACGTTGTAGGAGTTTCTCATAGGCATCTCCAACCGTGTAGAAGCATGGTTGTCTCAGCGAGAGATTTTAAGATATGTTGACACAGGTGATTGAAAAAGTGTAGTAATCTGTCGAAAGATTGACTCAAAGTCTCCTAACAAGATGGTGTGGTCGAGGATATCAGCCCGTCCATGAAGGATGGGTTCCTTATAAGACGTACCTCACCCGTTCGGAAAGCGATTTTCTCTTGGCGGTTGTCCACCATCTAAGCGGTTTTAGCCTCGATGTCTGGCGGCTGTAATGGATTAAGGTACCTGATGATGCGCAGTTGGGACACTTGGCGATCAGGCCGCCAAAGGTCTTGTGGCAGTTTCCGCAATAGGAAATGTCTCGAGCATAAGCGAAGTGACCCACATCAGAGGACTCACAGATTTGTCTGGTGGTTGTCAACAGCCTTTCAGGATCCTGCTCTGGCTCCTCCAGTGGTATCATGGCTAGGTGGCCTCCAGTGGTCAGCGGGTGAAACTCAGCCTCTATCGCAAGCCGGTCCTTGAGAGAGAGCTTCTCGTCAAGTGGTACAATCGTGGTGTCGCTGTAGTGAGGGAGTTCCCGTGATCCGCGCGTCCGCGCCACCGCCCATCCATACTTCTCCACGTCTAGCTCCGCGAGTCGCGTTGATGCGTCATCGGTAGAGGCTTGAGACAAAGTAAGCCGGACTCCATTCCGCTTACCAAGGTCAGCTATCTCAGAAGTCATGCGCTTGATCAATTTCAACGCAAATCCCGCGGAGTTTCGGTCTTCACCTATATGGTGGCCAGTATGAGCTCTGACCGCGTCGTCGAGGCCTATGAAGCTCACTGCATTTGCGGAGTTCCTTGTTCTGAAGTAGAGATCTCCGTTCGTGGGTTGAGAGAGGAACGGGAGTAGTCTTTGACGGAAGCGCTCATCCATTATGTGGTGCTTTATCTGGAGGGTGTCGGTTGCCATGCTCAGTCGGTGGCTGAGAATCTCGTTGAACTTGCCGTCGCTGCCCTTGGCGTCATATGCTACCCTAGGCAGGTTGATTGTAACGCTGTCCAAGCAACCACATCGCGTGGTGTCGAGTTCCCAATCCTTCAACCAGTCAGCTGCCAGTCGAGTTCCACTCGCCATGTAGCTCGCGCAAGTCTGCCACTTCCTAGTCTGGTTAGCGAACGCGCATTGACCGCCAGTCGTTGCCAGTTTGTGAGCTTTGAGCATGAGATTTTCGCAATCGTCATCGCGAAGGTCTTCGCTCGTTACGTTGAAGATTAAGCAGAGGTTGAGGAGAGGTGTCTCACGGGTGTTTTCAAGGAGCACCTCCAGAATCGTGTCGAGGAGGGCTCGAGCTTGGTCTTCAAAGCTTCTGTAGGACAGGCTTTCGCCAGCTGACCCCTTTATCTTCGTCTCGCTCAGGTGGCTTGGAACATGGAAGTCAAGTCCTAACGTTAGTTTGCAGGGGAGCCCGCCTTGGATTGGGGTTCGGGCTAGGTCGAGAAGGAGGAGCCAGAGAGACCGTTTGACCAAGTCTCTTGTCAGGCCTTCCATGTAGGGAGCGAGGATGACGTTAAAGTGGTCAGCCACCTGTTCCCCAGAGCACTCCGACCCGCATAACTTGAGGGCTAGAGACGTCACACTCAAGGCTTCAACCATGTCCTTCGGCGGACCGAAGTTGAACGAGGGCAGACCTGAGGGATCGAACCTAACTCCGCCGTCCAAAAAGATCCTAAGGTCGTGGTATATCTCGTAGGGCTTTACCACCCATGTGCCCTCGTTGTTTATGTGGACATCTCCAGACAGGTGGGCATCGGCGATCTCTCTCGGAAGCACGTTGAGGAGCATGTACTCTTTCATTATATTTGCCCCAGCCCGTTCTTGGACGGTCTCAACGTTCAGGGCAGACTTTCCCGTCTCATCAATTAGTTGGGTTACGTCGTAGACAGGAAGCCCCAGCCTGGTGAGCTTATGCCTATACTCCTGCAGACCCTTCTCCACGAGGATCGCGTTTACAAACTCTCTTATCAGGGGGGCGGTGAGGTACAGGGTACCCAGCTTAGCTATTCGCTCCTCCACCTCCTCCGCAATCTTCTGGGCTAGGTCCGTGGGGACGCCTCCCTCCCGAATAAGGGATCGAGCGATCTTGCTCCTATCGAAGTCTTCCATAGCCAGACGCGAGGTTCTTACAAGCGGCTTTCCGTGCTCTCTCAAGGCGTGCTCATCCAAACCTTGAGCGAACTCCACGACCATCTCGCCTATCGGCGTCAGCCTGTACTTCTTTGTCTCACGGTCCACATTCAACAGACCTGCTTGAAGGAGGTTCCGGAGATGGTAAGCAAACTTCCCCGCATCTCTGCTTGGGTCCAGTTTGACCGAAGCCATTATCTCGCTGTACCCAAGGGGTCCTCGAGATCTCAGCGACCGCATCATCAGCAGCCGCACCGGTGCCGATGCAGCGTCCAGTATCTTGGCGCTGGCCTTCTTCGTCTGTGACAACTCCATGTCCTGCTCCAAATGTGCCTTTGGTTGATAGTTTAGAAACTGTCTAAGAAAATAAAGCGAACTGTCTTGGGTTAGTCAAAGCAATTAGGGCAAGCAATAAATATGGACGCTCCAGCTTCCTGAGCGTGGTCGGGGCCGTCGGCTAGCTTGGTCTAGGCTTGGAGGCTCGGGGCTTCCCTAAGGGAGGTCGAGATCCCTCTAGACTCCGGTTCAAAAAGCCGCGCCACTCCGGACGCGGTTTGGGAGTCCGGGCGGCCCCACCAGTCACGCCGCTGGTATGAGCTCTATCTCCTCTTTCTTGAGAACTCCACGGGCTGCTAGGATGCCTGTCGCGGCGGCAGTGACCAGTCCACGCGACAGCCCCGCCCCATCTCCAGCGACAAATAAGTTCTCTATGGGTGTTTCCAAGTCCTTGTTGGTGCGGATGAGGTTTGCGGAGAACTTTACCTCGGGCGCGTAGAGTAGGGTTGAGGCTGAGGCGACTCCCGGAATCACACTGTTCAACTTCTCCAATCCCTCCAACACGTTGGTGACTATCCTGTGAGGAAGCGCCATGGCTATATCCCCCGGAGTCACGTTTGTGAGTGTTGGAACGACGTTCCCCCTCTCAATGCGGTCCCAGGTGGATCGTCTCCCAGCTACTAGATCACCGAGCCTCTGCAGCAAGGGTCTCCCCCCGCCAAGTGTGGTCGCCTGCATCGCGATCGTCCTACCATAGACCGTCGTGTCCTCAAGGGGCTGAGTCAGCTTGATCCTGACCAAGAACGCAAAGTTCGTATTCTGGGACTTCTTCCCGGTCATCGAGTGGCCGTTCACGCCCACGAAGCTGTCGTAGACCTCTTGGCAGACAAAACCCTCGTGGTTGACGCAGAAGGTTCTGACAAAATCATCGTATGTATGGGAGTGGATGTGAAACTTCGGGTCTCGGCTCACCTCGACAATTGGGGTCATAACGACTGCCGGTACTTCGACCCTAACTCCAATGTCTATAGGTTCGTACCGGGTCGGAATCTTCAGCCTGCGCGCCTCTTCGTTCAGCCAGCTGGCACCGCTTCTCCCGGGTGAGGCGATTGTATACGTGCACTTCACTTGGGTTCCATCCTCCAACGTCACACCTCCCTTATCGATCTGCTTCACCTTCCTTCCAAGCATGAACTTCACACCTTTGGCTTCCAGATCCCTCTGGAACCTCTCGATGACCTTAGGCGCGTTGTCGGATCCGATGTGGCGTTGAGGTATGGATATGTACTTCACATCCACCGCTGCCGCCTTTCTCTCAAGATTCTCAATATCGTCCCTCTCAGCGGTGTACAAGTGGTCTGGGGCGCCATACTTCAAGAAGGTCTGGTCAACGTACTTTATCAGGCTCCAAGCCTCATCTTGGCTTTTCGTGAACTGGAAAAGGTTTCCTCCAATGTCAGGACGGAGGTTCAGCAGTCCGCTGGATAGGGTTCCGGCTCCTCCAACACCGCTCATGACGTTGCAGGGTGTGCATTTGGTGCACCCCTTATACGTAGTTACAGGGCATTCTCGGCTCCTCGGCTCACGCCCCTGCTCGATCACAAGGATGTTCAACTTGCTCTGCTCGACTAACTCTCGGGCTGCGAATAAACCCGCGGGTCCAGCGCCGATCACTACCACGTCTGTCTTCATGGTTGAGCCTCCCAAACAAGATGGCTGTGACCCGAGATAAAGCTGAGCTCGAATGTTTAGGGCGCTTCCCTTGGCTTATCCATCTTTCTTGCGAGGATGTCGGTGAACGTGAGCAGTTTGATGCTCACAGGGCGTTTGGTGACATCTGATACTCTATCTCCGATGATGTGCTTCACGTCCTTGGTGCTGGCGATATCTATCAGCCTTTGTGTTATGACACCGTCAAAGACGATGGTGTCTGCCCCCTCTATCCCCTGAAGCTTTTCGTAGAGTTCGCCGACCGGCAGTCTAGTGGTAGGATTCAGGTTCTTGTCGAGTATGACAGCTTCCAGCGTGCCCTTCAGCTCCTCAACAGTCTTAGCGATCTGTTCAGGAACTGGAGGTGCCTCCTTGACCACTTCTCCAGGAGCTTTGATTCTCCTCTCTCTCCTCGCCCTCGGCACCTCTCTGCGCAGACGCTCCACCGGAACTCTGCCTTTGAGTATCCTAATGATATCCTTGGTGGGCAGCTCTTCAACCTCTTTTCCAGGCGGTGCTCGAGCCACATAGTCTATGTCCACGGCTTGGAGCAACTCCTTCAGGATTATGTCTCCTCCATGATCACCGTCTAGGAACGCCGTGACCTCCCTGTCCCTGCTCAGCTTGACCACGGTCTCCGGCACGTTCGCGCCCTCTATGGCTATACTGTTCTTTATTCCAGCCTTGAGCAGGTTTATGACATCAGCCCGCCCTTCGACGATGATGATCGAGCTGGCGCTCTCCACGTCGGGTCCCGCTGGAAGTTTCTCAGGTCCGTAGTTCACCACGTCGGCCGGCTTTAGGGCTCCGAAAACCTCCTTCACGACCTCCTCGGTGCCGGGCATCGACTCAACAGTCCAATCCTTCAGTATCTGTTTGGCTCGCAGCACGATCTCCTCTCGCTTGGTCTCCCGAGCGTCCTCTATCTTCTCTATGATGACTCTCGCCGCGCAGGGGCCAACCCGATCCACGCTCTCCAAGGCCGCTGCTATAATCGCGGTGGAGGCTCTGTCCAAGCTTGAAGGAATCTCCACTGTGCCGATGGTCTTGTTCTGCTTTGACTCGACCTCTATACCTATCCTGCCGACCCTACCTGTCTTTTGGAGCTCTCTGAGGTCTAGCTCTGGTCCAAAGAGCCCCTCCGTCTGCCCGAATATAGCGCCGATTACATCCGGCTTTTCTACAGCACCATCGACTTCGATCTTGGCACGGATAACATACTTCGGAGTAGGAGCTTGAGACGAACCCATAATCTTGATCCTCCTATATTCACCATCAAGTTCTCTCACGTGACAACTTTCTTAGTAGAGAAATGCCCTCTGATTATTGTCTCCACATGACTTCAGCCTAGACAAATCGGAACACGCTAGCGCGCTTCCGGACTTGTCGGTGTGAGTAGTCTCTACGACTTACCTTATCCGCGTTATTTAAGCGTTTGACTTCATGGGTCAAGGACACCTCTTGTGTCGAGCCTCCTCACCATCCTCTGGAACACGGCGAACTACGAGCGGAGGCAAGCCTTCTACGAGCATAGAAAGATTCCTAGCTACCCGGAACAATGTAAAGGGTTCAAAGATACTGAACCGTTCAAGAAGCTAGGGACATGCAAAACTCAAGCCCTGCTCTCAAAGCTGAACGAGGCGTGGCAGAGCTTCTACGCGCTCCTCAGGCTCAAGAAAAGGGGGAGACTGCCACCGCACATCCGCAGGTTGCATCCTCCGAGATACTGGAAGAGAAACGGCAGACGAGAGGCTAAGACATTCTACGTGAGAAACAACGGATGGGGAATGGACGAGGAAACCCTATCCATCTCTAAAGGCCTCAGGATAGCTTATCGATATGGCGGGCTGTGGGTGGGCAAGCAGGGAAGGCTTGAAGTTCTGAGGCATGAGCTAAGCGAGAAGTGGTATGCCCACATCCCAGTCGAGGTTGAGTGGCAGCCTCCGAGTCGAACCGATGCTAGGAAGAAGGCATCTCTGGATTTGGGCATCTGCAACCTTGCAACACTCCACATAGAAGGCGAGAGGCCCATCATCTACTCGGGCAGAGCGGTCCTCAGCGACTGGGTCTACCACACCAAGAGGATAGCCGAGAGGCAGAGCAGACTCCCCCTGCGGAAACGCATCTCGAAATGGATCAGAAAAGCCTTCAGGCGCAGGCAGAGAAGGCTCAGACACGCGGTCAACGCGATGCTAAGAGGCATCTTCGAGGGGCTTGAGGCGAAGGGTTTGGGTGAACTCGTTATCGGAGATTTGAACGGCATCCGAGGCAATGACAACCATGGCGGGAACGTTAACCAGAAGGTGAACAACTTCTGGGCCTTTAACCTCATAGAGAGGCGAATACGCGAGCTTGGAGAGGAATACGGCATCACCATCAGGAAGGTCTCCGAAAGGGACACATCGATTACGTGTTGCCTGTGCGGCGAGAAGCACCACAGCCGAGTCCGTCGAGGGCTAGTCGTCTGCTCAAGAGCGCATCAAAGCATCAACGCGGACGTGAACGGAGCCGTGAACATCCTGAAGGTAGCCGCGAATAGGTCCCCGGTCCTCAGCACACCCGCGGGGACCAGCGGTAGCGGGCTCTTGGCAGAGCCTTTGCTCCTGAGGTGGAACCGCCACGAATGGCGATGAAACCCCAAGAAGCAAGAATCCCACACCATTTACGGGTGGGGATGTCAACTGAGCTTGGGTATGACCATCGGTCCTGAGGGGAGGATGGCTATCTTCGCGTCTTCTCCATGCTTTCTCAGAGCAGCTCCAACCGCCGCGTCTACGCTCTCCGCGGTCTTGAACCCCAGCCTCTCTACCTCGCCTCTTGGGATTGACGAGACGACTATTATCTCCGCCTTGAGCATCAGCTTTGCGAGTATCTGCACCTGCCACTGGTCGATCATGAAGAAGTCCGGTCTGCGTATGAGCTCAAGCATCTCCTCTGGGCTCAGACCCTTCTCCAGTATCTCCTTGAAGGCCCCGTGACCGACCCCTTCCTCACACTTAGACGCGATTATCACTGTCCCGCCCGGCTTAACTATTGGCTCGGCGGTCCACATCCCTTTCACCGCTTGGTAGAGATTCTGATCCAGGGGATAGCCCGAGTTTGTTGTGAGCACGATGTCCACAGGCTTCGGAAGCGTGACGAAGCACTGCTCCCTCACGAAGTCAACGAGGCTGAGGTGTGCTTTCACCAACTCTCCCGCAGCCGCTCTAGTCACCCTTCCCTCGGAGTTCACAGCTACGTTCACAATGAAGTCGGCGCCCACCATCCTCGCTGCCTCGACCATGTCCTCGTGGAATGGGTTGCCTTCGAGGGCTCCAAAGGTCGCTTTTGGGTCGTCTATGTTCTTAGCTGAGTGATTCACCTTGATCGTCTCCAAGCCCGATATGCCTGGGAGGATGGACTTTCTTCCACCAGTGAACCCTGCGAAGAAGTGGGGTTCAACATGTCCGGTCAGGACCTTGAAATCAGCCGAGAGATAGTCATCGTTAACCCAGAGTGGGGTCCCACCAGATGTGGTGCCAACTTTTCTGAAGTGTGACTTCTCAACATTGTGATTTGTGATCTGAAAGCGACTGACCACCTCAGACCCCAGCATTCGTTTGAGCTCTTCCGTTGTGTTTGGGCGATGAAGGCCGCACGCGACGATTATTCTGATTTGCTCATCCCCAACACCTGCGCGGTTGAGCGCATCCGCTACAGCGGGTACTATAAGGCGACTCGGCACAGGCCTTGTTATGTCGCTTACAGCAACGGCTGCCGTCGAGTCTCTTCTGACGAGTTGTGGAATCGTCTTCTCGGCGATGGGGGTACGTAGTGCACGCTCTATCTCCTTCGCCTCTTCGGGAACAGCTATCGCTTCCTTCGGTCGTAGGACTGCGACAACGTTCTTGGAGGGAATATTGGCTACAATCCCCTCCTTGCCATAAGCCAACTTCACCTTCAAGTGTATCTCGGCCTCCGCTGTCAATCATCAATCATAAGTCTTAGTCGTCGCTTCAAAAAGCTCTTTTCCCACTATTGAGCGCCTACCTGCTGAGAAATGGCTGTCAATGAGGCTTGACGCTAAGGCTCGAAGAGGCTGGTTCCCAGCTTCCGTCTTAAGCCTGCGACGTAGGCTGGGAGTCCCTCGATGTCTTTTACGTCTCTGCCTACCAGCCCTTTGATCCCCTTCCAGAACGTAGTGTTCGGCTTCACCTTCTTTTCTTGAAGTTGTTGGGCGATCTCCCGTTCCATCTCCACCCCTCTCCGGTCGAAGTCGGTCAAAACTATAACCTCGGGGTAGAATCTCAGCTGCTCGATCGTTTCTAGCATGGTTCTCCTCGTCCCTTTCACATAGATGGTTTTGCACTCAACTCCCATCTTGGTAAGGGCTTCAGCGTCGTTCCTCCCCTCAACAACCACAGGGACTCCCCTTCTCGTCTCTCTCGTGAGTTTGTCGAGTAGCTGGTCGAGAGACTCCAGCTTTCTCACTAGGGCGCTCGGCATCACTCGGTCCTCGATCTGGTGTGCGGCGAGGTTACCTGGTGACCTCAGCGGCGCGTATCTCCTCTAGGAGCTTCCTTGCTTCGGCGTTATTCGCGAAGTACTCTCGAGCCGGCTCTAGGATCTCGGCAAGGGATGAAGCGACCCCCTCCTTCAGATCGAGCGGATGGATCTTTCCCTCTCGGTAAGCGGCTTCGAGTTCGGCATAGTTCTGAAGCTCAACATCGCCGCCGTACTTCTTAGACCTCCTGATCACCAGCGACTCGCTGCGTCGGAAGACTATATGCTTGCATATCTCGAGCACGGGGTTACTCTCAACATCCCTTTCGGGGCATAGAGCACTCATGACCTTCTCCTTGATCTCTTCGGGCGTGTCGTGGACGAAGACCGCGGTCTTGGGTATGCTCTTGCTCATCTTGCTCGATATCTGGAGGTCGATCACCTTGTTCTCGTCAAAACCACCCATCTTGGTGGGACCGTGAAGCCCCATAAGCATGTGGTGATGGACACAAACGGGCTTCCACCACTTCATCTTCTCCCCAACCTCCCTAGCTAGGATGTTAGCCCTTCTCTGGTCCATCCCGAGCTGGCAGATATCCACCCCCAGCCAGAATATGTCCGCCGCCTGCATGGCCGGGTAGAGTAGCTGCGCTGCCTGGTGAATCTCCGACTCTTTTCTGCCCATTATCGTCACGCACCGCATCATCCTCCTCAGCGTCGTAGCCCTTGAGATCTCAATTACCCTCCGCCAGTAGTCGATTTCTCTCGCGGCGTCGCTGACCCATTTGATCTCGATTTTGCCCTTGGGCACGCCACAGGCATACCAAGTATGTTCTAGGTACTTCCCAGCTTTCTTTATGAGTTCAAGGTTTCCTCCGAGCTTATTGTTTATGAGGGCGTGCAGGTCTGCTATCCAAAGTATGTATCGACAGCCCGCATCGAAGAAGTCTTTGACCTTGATCGCCTTCAACAGGCCACTTCCGAGGTGGGCTAGGCCAGAGGGCTCGAAGCCGTCGTAGGCTACTGGGTGCTCCTTTGTCTCGAGGAGGGCTCGTAGTTCGCTTTGGGTTATTATCTCCTCGGTCGGCGGTTGTGAGATGAGGTCGATCTTCCTCTCTAGGTCCATTATCCTTCTCGCTCCCGGCTGATTTTATCTTAAACTGGGAGATCCCTGACAATTTAAACGATTCTTTGTCGGTAGACGCGTTGTGTCCTGTGATCACTAACACCTAGCCTCACGGCAGGAGCCTAACGCTCCACTCGGCTAAGCTCTCTCGGATACAGGCTCATTCGCGTCCACCGCCTCCGCCATGTTCCATGCTTGGGTAGGTCCTTCTTCATCGAGCGACGTGGAACGTCCATTCTCTGTCGGGTCCGTCGGCATGAGCTGTTTTCCGGCGGAGGATTATGGCTCCGACCATCTTCACAGCCAAACTGAGAAGTGGTTCGTGGAGGAATTAAGCCTATCCCAGTACATCAGCTCACTTCCATTTCAAGAGACCATCACGCTTGACTACCAGCTGGGCGCTAGTTTAGTTCGTGTCATCCTCTCGCTCATAGGTGAGTTGGAGCAATGGCTTTGGAAGGTATCCCGTCCGCGGGGTTCTGTTGTATCAGGATCCGGGGTCGCTCGTGCTATCTTCTACTTCCGTGGTAGAAACGCGCTTAGGCTGATCTCGAATCCGGCGACTGGGTTTTCGAGCCCCCACATTTCAAGGACTCGCGGACTTATCTCGCCCACGATGCCTATTCTCTTCCTGTTCGCCATGACTTTTCCAACCCTCCCCTCTATGAAGCTCTGATGTCTTGTCTCGACTAGTGTGTACCTTCGTCCAAGGTTTAGGAGCAGGGTGTCAAGGATGGCTTTGACTTCTGTGAAGTTTGCTCTGGCGTGAGTCGAGAGGCACGCCAAGTTGGTCGAGGTCTCAGTTCGGGTCTCTCCATCTCCAACTGTGACGCAGTCGCTGACCTCGTATACTTTCTGAGGATACTCCACGTGTGTGTTGTTGCTTAGAAACTCCATGAGGCTGGGGATCACCCAGCTTCGGAGGCAGGTGTACGTCAGGCTTTTCGGATTTGCGACCTCGATGATCTCTTGTCTCTCCAAGTTCATCTTTGTGAAGAGGTTCTCGGGGTTGTTCATAGTGAAGGTCAGGACCTCTTGGAAGCCCTCGCCAGCCATTATCTCCCTGACGAGGTCGACGAACCCCTCCTTCGGACTCACCCCACCCACCGTTACTAGATGTGGCATCCGCGGCTTGATTCTGTTGAAGCCGTACATGATAGCCGCGTCCTCGATAACGTCCATAGGGTGCATCATGTCAATTCGGTAGCAGGGAATCTGGACGGTTAGCCTGTTTCCATCAACTCGAGGTACGCCGTATCTCGCCCGCTGCAGGAGCCTAGCGATCTCAGCCGAAGTCAGGTTCAGGCCCAGAATCTTGTTAGCATAGCCTGTGTCGATGGTTACGGTCTGTCGTTCGAGCTTTGGGGTTTCCTCTTCCTTAGTGGGTCCGTAAGGATAGCTGATCAACTCGGAGTAGATTCTCCCTCCTCGGTCGGCGAGGGACAGCGCCACGATTGTAAGCGTGTTCGTCACCGTCTCGTGTATGGTGCCGGTCACCTCTATGAGGACGTTTCTCGTCTCCGCTGTCAGGCGACCGAGGTCATTCGAGTTGATGATCGGAGGGAATGATAGAACCCTGTTCTTAGAGTCGACTAGAAGGGGCCATCGGTCGAACTTTCTGACTATATGTCCGTATTCAACTCCCTTCGGGTGTTTTTCAAGTATCTCTTGAAGGGTCATCTCCTCCGAGAACCCGAGGGGTACGAAGCTGATGCCTGGTGGCACTGAGGTCGTGTACTTGAGAGGGGGTGTAATGAGGTCGAAGTTGTAGAGTCCGATCGAAGCTCTGCTTCTTCTCCTTCCGTACGTCTGATCGAGCTTGTCCTGAAGGTGCATCGCCTCACGAATGATCTCATCGTTGAGTTTTACGTCCATGATGATTGCGGCTGCTATGTAGGGCCTGATGTGCTCAAGCGTGGGGTCGACGTCTATCCTAGCACCCGAGCCAGCTTCCACCCTGTACTCCCTCAACCCCAGCTCGACCTCGAGGGCGCCTCTCAGCTCTCGGGCGATACCCTCGACGTTCCATATGTCCGGCCGGTTTCCGTCTTTGATCTCTATCTTTAGGTCGTTTCCCTGGAGTAGCTCGACCTCACCCTTGACGTATGACAGAATATCATTGAGTTCTTCCTCACTTCTCGGAAGCTTGACTCCGACAAGTCGCTCTAGGTCGTCGAAGAGAACCTCGATTGTGGGCAATCTAGACCAGCTCCTGCCGCCTCAGCCAGTTCAGGTCTTGGGTGAATAGATCCCTAATATCCTCGATGCCGGTCTTCATCATGAAGAGACGGTCGACGCCGAGGCCCCAAGCTATGACCGGAACCTCTATTCCCCAGGGTAGTGTCACCTCTGGTCTGAAGATCCCTGCCCCGCCGAACTCAAGCCACCCCACACCCTTCTTGTAGGCTGCTGTCTCGACACTTGGTTCGGTGAATGGGAAGTAATCGGGTCTGAACCTTACCTTCTCCGCCCCGGCTATCTCTATGGCAAAGTTCTCCAAGACGCCGAGAAGATCCCTGAACGTGAGATCCTCGCCGACAACGATACCCTCTATCTGGTTGAACTCGGTCAGATGAGTTCGGTCAACCACATCGGGTCGGTAACACCTGGCAATGGAATAGTACTTGCCGGGTATCTCTATGTCGGGGCTTGCGAGCGTTCGGACACTAATATGAGTTCCTTGACTCCTCAGGATAAGGCGCCGTGCCTCCTGCACGGAGAACTTGTACCCCCACCCTTTGGAACCGGTTCTCCAACCGTTCTCGTGGCACGCTTTCACGTTCTCCAAAGGTTTCTTGTAGAGGTCAAGACTCCCATACTGGGGGTCCTTGACGAAATATATGTCGTGGATCTCGCGGGCTGGGTGGTCTTGGGGCATATACAAGGCGTCGCAGTTGAAGAACATCAGCTCCACGATCGGTCCAACCATCTCTTTGAATCCAAGCGCCACTAGCTTCCACTTCATCTCGTCCAGGAACCTCCTGTACGGCTGCTTCTTCCCTGGCCAGTGGCTCAGGACGGGCGCTTGGATGTCGTACCTTCTCAGTTTGACCGACCGCCACCTCCCCGTCTGGATTAGCTCTGGTGAGAGTTGGCTCACGTCCTCGACCTCCTCTACTTGGTCGGCCAGAGCCTCGCCCTTCTCAGTCAAACCTATGTGGCGGTGAGCTTCGTTCCTCAAAGTAATGGTGTGAGGTCTGCTCCTGAGCAGATCCAGACCCTTCTCCAAGTCCTTTGGCAGAGCCTTTAGGGGCACTCTTCCACCGGATACTGCCTGGAGGAGTCTCTCGTCGAGACCGATCTCGGGTTCGCGAGCGGCTCTGACGATCGTTCCCC
>Ga0315280_10000846_pt1 | contig 55356 bp, 53 predicted proteins | sample YL17G06_40_MG_FD_203697 | JGI IMG/M metagenome (GOLD analysis project Ga0315280, IMG submission 203697) | Sediment microbial communities from Yellowstone Lake, YNP, Wyoming, USA - YL17G06_40 | ecosystem: Environmental > Aquatic > Freshwater > Lake > Sediment | place: USA: Wyoming | collected... | reverse complement strand
TCAACTGAACGGGTGCGCCCGCAGGGGTGGGCTAATGGCTTCTTGTGTTGGCACGCGTGGTCCTGGCTCTCTCCTCACCGGTCCCTTGGCATTACGCTGGACTGCAATTCGCCCAATCTCAGAGAAAAGCGAATCTCCTGCAACGATTTGCCAACATGAAAGCCTCGGAAGGCTGTTCCTCACTCCGCTGGCGCGACCGAGACGCTCGCGGGAGGTACCCCCACGCCACTGCTCAAAACCCCTTTTGCGGGGCGCGTCGCGCAACTAGGTGAGCCCGAGGAGCTACGACTTCCGAAGCAAACAAGGCTAGCGAGAGGATCTCATCTGGTACTGTTCGCGTGCGGTTTGCCGAAGCCGAAGTCCATCGCCGCACGTTTGCCAGCGTGGGGGACCAATGTCCCACAAAGCTCTAACCGCGGAGGCTGAACCATGATCGGCATGAGTTTTTGGGCATTCTTGGTGCTGTTGGTGGCGGGTCTGATTGCCGCTGTGGTGATGCATTACCTCATTCGCTATCGGTTTCTTGAGGGTATCGATGGTGCCGTGGGGAAGTGGATTGCCGGTTGGGTGGGCGCCTGGTTGGGTTCACCCGTACTGGGTCACTGGTTTGAACCGGTCAAGCTCGCCAACATTTATCTGATCCCGGCATTAATAGGGGCGTTTGTGGGTGCCTTTGTTGTTGCCGCGACCGGGAAATCACTGGCGAAGGCGTTGTCGTCCAAACTGACCTGAAGTTCCGAAGACGTCCGCACACTGTGGGAATGCGGCGGGCGGTGAGGTGTGCCCGAAGCTAATCGCTTGCCCGACCGAAAGGTAGCCAATGTTCGGCGAAGCCATTGGGCTCGCCGTGTGCCTGTTCCTCTGGGCCGCAAGGGCGTACGTAGTGAGCAGATATCAGCTCAGGTATAGGACTGCGGAGGAGACTCGGTGGGTATGGAGGCGCGGGACGCCAGACTGGCTCACGCGAGCCATGCCGTGGCTCGAGGTCTTGAGGTGGGCTGCATTGCTTGCTCTCGTCGCCTGGTGGCTATCCTGTCCTGTTTCGGTGATGGCTGCCTTGGGGCCCACGATGTTTTTCTCACTTGGCGGAGGTCTCGTGTATCGCGGTTTCCGTTGACCATCTAACGTTTGAGCCTGGAAACCGGCTCGCCAAGGTTTCCGGAGGAGGGATGATGAGAGCGTATATCTTTATCCGGGTACAACCGGGCAAGGCCCGGGAAGTGGCAGATAAGCTTGCCGAAATTGCTGGAGTCAAAACCGCGCATCTTTGCTGGGGACTGCCGGACATCATTGCTCAAGCGGACGTCGAGAACGGAGCGGCCTTGGAGAATCTCGTCCTCGGGCAGATTCAGACAATTCAAGGCGTAACAGAAACCGACACCCATGTCGTGCTCGGAGACTAGCAAATCGGTGTCACGCGGTGGAAGCGCCGGAGCGGATTAAGCTTCGGAAACGCGAGGGCATCACGAGCGCTTATGCATCCGTGTGGACGAAAGTTAGTGAAGGCGAGAAGGTGCCTCGAAGGATGGGTAAGCTGGCTGGGGTCAAAGTGGCGGACCGCTGCTGGGCAAGATCGCAAAGGGTTCGGGTGTCCAGGCGACGGAGACCCATCTTGTCCTGGCTTCTTAAGGCTGCGTGGGTCGCGCCGTGGTAGCGACACCACGGCCATGAAGGAGAGAAATAAGTTCGAGCCATAAGTAAGGAGGGGAGCATGGCCAACCTGCAAGGACTGAAGTCTCTCGATCCATCCAGAGCTGTGCTTTACTTGAACAAGGGTCCGGTGTTGCCGGAGGACGAAGAAGAGGAGGAGGACGACGAAGAGGAGGAAGAAGAGGAAGAAGAGGAAGAAGAGGAAGAAGAGGAAGAAGAGGAAGGATGGGAGACGGAAGAAGAACAGGGACCAAAGAAACACATCTCAGCTTGCCATCCACATCTGTGACGCACGGCCGTCTAGACGCTTTTGTCAGTCGAGTCCAGCGAGGAGTCCGGCAAAGTACGCAGCACTGGGTGGTGCCATGCCAACCTGTGCTGTGCTTAGCTGATTTTCTAGGGAAGGGTTCCGAGATCCCAAGGATTTCGAGCACCTAGCCGCTGCAGCTTTGGAGAAAATCAAAAAAGAATGCCCGGGCGTCGTGTGGAGGTAGAGCTACGCGACCTTGGGACGCTTCGATCTCATCGATATCGCCGAGGCGGACGATCCAAAGGAGATCGGGAAGACAGCGATGATCATCCGCGCCTACGGGCATTCGACGACCGAGGCCTTGTTTGCGAGGCCGTGGAAGGAATTCCTGGACCTGCTGTGCACAGAAGGTTTTTGGCTGTTTTGCCCTTGATGCTTTGTCGTCGCCAGAGTAGTTGGCGGTTAAGGTTTTGCCGCAATTCGTAAGGTGTGCCGGCCGGAGCCGATCACGACCGGGCCGCCGCTCGTGGGCGTCGCCAGGGGTTGATCGTCCAGGGTGAGGGCGATGTGGCGCGGCGCGAGAGGGCATACACTCTCCGAACCGCTCGAAGCCTGTGGGCTGGCGACGGGCGCCTGTCCGTCTCCGCCTCTTTCGCCTCTCACCGAAGCCTCAAACTCGTCGGCTGCCTGACGCGAGCGCTCGGCCTCCTGCGCGTAAAGGTCGTAGTAGTACAAGTAGGGAAAGTACGGGGAATACGTGTACTGGGGCGCGTACGGGTACGTCCAGAAACCGTTATAAGCGTAAGGCCATCCGAAGTTCTGAGTGTAGTAAGAGTGGGACGATCGAAACCCTCCTGCCCTGAGCCGTCGCCCCGCCTGGCGATACCCTCCGCGGCTGGTCGCCTGATGCACGTTTCGGCGGTCGCGCGAGGGCTGAGGGCTCACCCCAGCCAAACCATTCCAACGGCTGCCCACTGCCGCGCCGGGCCGGGCCCACGAGCCATGCTCACGAGCATACGCGGCTAATGGGATCGACAGAAGGATGGCAACAAGACTCGCAAACACTCGTCTCGCGGAGTTCATGGCGATCTCCTGACCGTTCTCTCAATGAATCTTAGCGCCCCGCTGACCCCTCTGCAAACGCCTGTGAGCAGTTGTCGAACGCAGGCTTAATTCTCAATCCCGCCGTGTGTGCTAGTATCTTGACTGCTCGCGAGTGCACTTTGGTCCCTCGCCGCTCGTGTCCCTCGCCGGGAGGCGGTCGTGCTCAGAATCGGCATTGTAGGGCTTGGGCAGGTCGGAAAGACCACGCTGTTTCGCACCTTGACACACGCCCATGGCACGGGGCTGGGATCAGGACGACCTGAAGCGCACATGGGAGTTGTTCACGTCCCCGACCCGCGTCTGGATCGATTGGCGGAGATTTTTCACCCGCAACGCAAAGTCTATGCATGCGTCGAGTACATCGATACGCCCGGCAGTGTGATCGACTTGGCGCGAACCGGCGCGCAAACGGCCACGCTCCGGGAAATGGATGCACTTGCACACGTCGTGCGGGCCTTCGAAGACGAAGCCGTTCCTCACCCGAGCGGCAGCATTGATCCCCGGCGTGATATTGAGAACGTCGAACTGGAACTGGTGCTGTCGGACCTCGGTTCGGTGGAAAAACGGCTGGAGCGCCTGGACAAGGAATTGAAAAGGCAGAAAGACCCGGCGCTCGAGAAAGAGCAGCATGTGCTCCAGCTCGCGAAGCAAGCACTCGAAAAGCAAACGCCGCTGCGCGAACTGTCTCTAGCTTCCGAAGAAGAGCATCTGATTCGCGGGTTCACTTTTCTGAGCTCGAAGCCGATGCTTTACGTGCTCAACCTGGGCGAGAACGATGCGGCGAAGACGGATGCGGCCGAGCAGTTCGCCGCCGAGACCGGGCTGAAGCAGCGTCCGAAAACCGGGGTCACCGCCGTGTGTGGGAAAATCGAGGCCGAACTTGCCGAGCTGAGCGACGAGGAGGCCGCCGAGTTTCTGTCGACCTACGGCCTGAAGGAATCCGCCATCGCGCGCGTGGTGCGATCCAGCTACCACCTGTTGGGGATGATATCTTTTTTCACTACCGACGGTGGAGAGTGCCGGGCATGGACGATTCGCGCCGGAAGGACTGCCGTCGAAGCGGCGGGCGAAGTCCACACCGATTTGCAGAAGGGCTTCATTCGCGCGGAAGTCGTCCGCTTCGAGGACCTTTCTGCTGCGGGCAGTATGGCTGAAGCCCGACATCGCGGGGCTGTGAAACTCGAAGGGAAGGAATACGTGCTGCACGACGGAGAGGTCGTGCACTTTCGGCATTCGGGATGAGGGCACTGACAAATGACGAGTGACGAGTGAAAAGCAGGGATCACTGGTCTGGTTCTTGCTCGTCACTCGTCACGAGTCACTCGTCACTGTATGGACTACCTCTGGATCAGCCTGGCGCTCGGCGTTGTGGCGGGCCTCGCCAATCTCTTTGGTGGGGCTATTGTGACGGCGCGGCCGTGGAGCCGCACGTTCCTCACCTACTTCATCGCGCTCGGCTCGGGCTTCATGCTGGCGACGGCCCTTACCGAAATGGTGCCGGAGAGCCTGCGCCTGGCCGCCGTCGAAGCGCCCCTGCTGATTCTGGTCGGCTACTTCATCGTGCACTTCTTCGAGCATTCCTGGCCCGCGCATTTCCACTTTGGCGAGGAGACCCACGCGGACGAATTCCTGAACACCTCGGTGGCCTATACGGCGCTCGGCGGGCTGACGATTCACACGTTCTTCGACGGTGTCTCCATCGCCTCGGGATTTATCATTTCGAACTGGCTCGGGACAGTCATCTTCGGCGCGGTGATCCTCCACAACATTCCCGAGGGATTCACCATCGCTTCCATCATGTCGGCGGCGCGCAAGAGCCGCGGCGCGGGGCTCTGGGCCGCCGGGCTGCTCGGTCTCTCGCGCATCCTGGGTATTCTGGCCATGGCGCTCGCGCACCGCTTCGTCAGTTACGGCTTGGCGATTTCTGCCGGCGTGACACTGTACGTGGCGGCGTCGGATCTGATTCCGGAAGTGAACAAGAATCCGGGCCCCAAGATTGCCCTCACCGTAGCGGCGGGAGTGGCGATGGTGATCTTGCTCCGGTTTTTGTTCTTTGGCCACCTCGCGCTTTAAGAGTGAAGATCAGATGGCAAAGATCAAACGGCAAAAGTCAGAAGTTGAACGTCGAGAGTCAAGAGTCGAGGAGCCGACGCGATGGATACGTACATTCGCCCACTGACTACTGGCAACTGACGACTGAAAACTGACTCCTGACTCCTGGCTTCTGACTTCTTTTCGAAATGTATTCCGACAAGGTTCTCGACCATTTCCATCATTCGCGCAACGTCGGCGAAAGTGAGGACGCCACCGCCGTCGTCGAAGCAACGAACCCCGTGTGCGGCGATTTCATGAAGTTGTGGGTGACGGTGCATGCGGGAAGAATCGCGGAAGTGAGATTCAAGGTTGCAGGCTGCGTGCCCGCCATCGCCTGCGGCTCATGGCTCACGGAATGGATGCGGGGAAAAGCGTTGACAGAAATGGTGGGTCTTACTGCAGAGCAGATCGAAACAGCGCTCGACGGCCTGCCTTCCACTTCTCATCACGCGGCCGTCCTAGCGGCCGATGCTCTGAAGCAGCTTCTATCCAGAATTGGCTAAGGGAACGCTGAGCTCTCCCACGGGGGGGCCGTTGGGCTCCCCTACCCTGCGGACGCCCCCTTCAGCTCATACGCGCACTGCGGGCAGAAAGCATCGCCGGGGCGGACGGCGTGCGCACACTTCGGACAGGTCGGGCGCAGGCTGTACTTGCAGTGGGGACAGTAGTTGAAGTTCGGATGAACCTGCGCGCTGCACTGTGGGCATTTCGCTATCAGAGGCTGCCGGAGCAGGAAGTAGATAATGAACCCAATCGCGTTGGGGATAAAGATCACGAGCACCGTCCACAGCGCCGAGTTCATGTTTCTACGCTTCGCGTCGCGGTTCACGTAGCCGACAAGCAAAATGTAAAAGGCAACGACCGCGCCGGCTGTCAGGGTGATAAACGGAACCAAGGGGAACGGCGGCGGATTGGGTACCCGCCGGAAGGCAAAGGGCAGGAGCACCAGAATTGAGACAAAGAAAAGAAACGCCAGCGCGTAGGCCCATCCGGGGATGTGTCTGAGTTCTTCGTTGATTCGAGGTTTTTCTGCGCCCATCGGTTCTTCTCTCTTTGCCGGCACGGTCACGACTGAACGTTCTTCAGCGGAGCAGGGTCGCCGGATCCCCATTTTGTGCGGCTGCGGACGCTCGCCGCCAAACCAGGACCGCCGCGATGACCACTGCCGGCATAACCCACCACATTAGAAAAGCTATCACCCAAACCGGCTTGGGGATGGCCGCCTGCTCGCCCACCCACTCCAGTCCCCACCAGACGAGCGGCGCGCTGAGGACGCCCACCACCCAGGAGAGCGCACAGGCCAGCCCCAAGGCCCACATCCGCGCTTCGTGCTCGCGGAGCTCCTGCGCGCGCAGGTGCAGTCGCCGGTGCGTTTCGTCCACGATTGCAGGGTTGACGGGCGCCTGGAACGAGCGCAGCGCCGCCACCGCGCGCTCGAGCGATTCGGCCTGGGCCGTGCAGCCCGCGCACGCTGTGAGGTGCGAGTCGAGCCACGCCTGGTCTGCCGCGCTGAGGCCTTCCACTCGGGCGGCGACCAGGAGCTTTTGCGCCCGCTCGTGGGATTCGCCTTTCATGCTCGTCCTCCCTCCAGCATTTGCCGCATCGCCTCGAGGCCGCGATAGAGTCGCGACTTCACAGTGGAGAGTGGAGCGGCCACCACCTCCGCGATCTCTTCGAGGGCCATTTCTTCCTGGAAGCGTAGGACCAGAACTTCCCGATACGCTGCAGGGAGATACCTCATGGCCGCGCTGAGCCACTCGCTTGTTTCCCGCTGCACGACAAGTTCGAGCGCCGATGCCTGCTCCTGCGCCTCGCCCTCTGTCTGCTCGTCCGGCTGGCCATCGAGGCGATCGAGGTGTCGCGGCTGCCGACGCCTCTGGAGGTCAATGACCAGGTGGCGAGCGATGGCGAACAGCCACGCCTCAAACTTCGATTTCCCATCGTACTGACGCCCGCACTCGAGCACCCGGATCCAGGTTTCTTGGAACAGATCCTCGGCGGTTTCCCGGTTGCCGGTCAGGCAGTGGAGATAGCGGTAGAGCCGGTAGTGATAGCGCTCGATCAGCTGGTCGAGCAGGTCCGGGTCGCGCCGCCGAAGCCTGCGCGCAATCGCCTGGCCCTCATGTTCCATGGCGTCGGAGAACGAATTCACGAACCAGCAAGCTGCGGCGCTCATTCTAGTCCGGTATACGAACGAGGCCGCGAAAAAGACGCAGAGGCCTAATGTGGCGTCCTGGAAGTGCCTGTAGGGCCTCAGGCCGCTGAACGCTTAATTGTCGGCAAGCAGCTTCTGCAAGCCGAAGATGGCAAGCACCGCCCTGAGGGCCGCAGTGGCGCCGATTCTGATCGTACTTTGCCACGAAGGGAAGCCCTGGATCGTTCCTCCCGGCGCTTTCTTCACCGAGGTTGGTGGCTTTGCTTCGCCGGGCCCATTCGAGAACTGTGGGGCCTCGTTCGCTCGATTCACGGGAACGATCAGGCGGTAACCGCGTTTGGGAAGGGTCTCGATGTAGTGCGGATGCTCGACTGAATCGCCCAGCGCCCTGCGAATCTTGTTAACGGCTTTGTCGATGCCCTGATCGAAATCCACGAAGGTGTCGCCGGGCCAGAGTGCCTGGCGCAGCTCCTCTCGTGTGACCACCTCGCCGGGATGCTCAAGTAGCATCGACAGGATGTGGAATGGCTGTTCCTGAAGCTTGATCCGCAGGCCTTGCCTGAACAGCTCCCTGCTTTTGGGATCAACCTCGAAGGTTCCGAAGCGAATCAGTCGTGACGTGGCCGGCGGGGGCAGCATGGGGTCGGCACCCCCTTTCGTTGAATATCAATCTAGCACTGAGCAATAGCAAGGCAAGGTCCGGACTGGCCAATACGACATTTTGTCAATTTGACTACAATATTAAGAGAGGTAGCGGCCATTGCGGCCCCCATCCTTCGTCGAGACTCTTCTTCCCGCCGTCAGACATCGCTGGCGGGTGTCAGCAAGACCTTCCACCAGCTCGCCACTGAAATTGCGCACTCGGCATCGTACCCTCGGGGTCCAGTGAGGTCGCGCATTGGGCAGGGAAGGGAAAATCCATAAAAAAGGAAGGTGCTGTCCATTGACCCGCATCGCGAAGCGGTATAGCGTCGCGCCAATCAGATGGGACGGAGGTGAGTGCCTTGAGCAGCCGGAGCAGCACGGTCGGCACGGCGCTTGAGGCAGGGTGCCCCTCACCTCCCACTGCTATTCGGATTCGTTCAAGTTAACTCGTCGGCAAACGGAAAGCTGCAATGAGAACAACCCTAGGGCAGAAGAAAACGGCGGGGAAGGCCTCAGGGCTCAAACAAGAAAGGAAGGAAACAATGATGAGGACATATTTCGAACGTGGTCTTGCGTTTCTTCTAGCACTGATGCTTGCTCTGCCGCTAGGCGAATTCCCCGGCTTGGCGGCTGCCGCGGCCCCAGCGGATACGGCGGCGGTCAAACAGCGCGTGAGCGATTTGGGTGTGGGGGCCGACGTGAAACTGCTCCTGTCGGGCGAAAGGCGTCTGCGAGGAACGATCCAAGCCATCGAGGAGGACGTCTTCGTGGTGTTGATTGAAAAGGAGTCCTCACCTCGACGCGTCCCCTACGATGAAGTGTCCTCTATCGAACTGGTAAAGCTCTCTTACAGCACCTCGGGTCAGCCTGATCCTGTGGAGGTCCGACGCCTGGTGCGCGCCCTCGGCCAGCGCAAGCTGGTCGGCGTGAGCCTGACGGGTGGCCAGAGGCTCCAAGGGCGAATCCAAGAGATCGGGCAGGACGATTTCGTCCTCTCCCGAGGCGATCGGGAAGAGTCGGTCAAGATTGCTTACGGCGAAGTGAGGCAACTGAAAGGGAAGATGAGTGGGGGCGCCAAGGCGGCAACGATCGGCGCGATTGCCGGGGCCGCTCTGGTGATACTCTTGGTTCCAATGTATCTCGGGAGAGACTGAACGGCAAGCGCCGGCTGACTGGTCGCGTGTTTTGTTTGACGCGTCGCCACCGGGGCGATAGCCGGAGCCGCGTATGACGCGGAAGCGGAGACAGGCCTCTCTTCGTTGATCAGCGTGGCGCTTGGGGAGGCAAAGGCGCCGGCGTGGGCGCTGTCCTCCCTGCGGGCTAGCGCACGGTCCACCATGTCGGCTTCCGCATCGGCGTAACTTTCCGCTGAACGGACGTCGGGGCAGGTGTTGTCCCGGAACCTGGGTGGGTGCCGCGCGTCCCGCCCGGCGCGCTTATGTGAAGGTTCAGCGCGCACCGTTCTCATCGCTCCCGCGACAACCTTCCTCTGGCCCGAGCGGCTACGACGACCCTTCGTGGCGGGACTGGCTTTCACTGTCGCCAAATCCCCTCAACGCAATGCTCGAATGCGATCCTCTGCCGTGAGCTAATCCATTGATTCTGCGATGGTTAACTCGACAAGCGACTGGAACCGGGATTGCCCTCCATCTTTGCCGTGAAACGGAGGACTCGCGAAGTGGTCAAATCGCGAGCGGAGTGGCGAATGACCTCAGCATGGCCCTTGAAACCCGGATTCGGAGAGCAGGTGGCGGAAGCGGTCATTGCCATCGCGTTGGCGCTGCCCGTAGTTTTTCTTTTCGCCGAACTGCGTGACATCGGGTTTGTAAGGGCGGCCGCGATGCCGAAAGCCGCCGTTCCTCAGCAGGTTCCGGAAGACATGCCGGTTGCGGAGCGGCAGTCGCTCCCTTCAGTGAAGGTTCTTGCGGGCGGAAGTTCTGACGAGGTCTCGACCTGGGGTGCGCGCGTCGCCGTCCTCTCGGAAAGAACCAGCCTGACGGCGCACCACGCTTTGGAGAACACGGTTGAAGGTCTGGTGGGACCGGAGACTGACAAGCCCGCCGACCGGGTGGAGATTATCACCAAACAACCGCCACTCGCCCGAAAAGGCAGCCGCCTCGTTCTGTCCGCGCCCCCTCGAGCGTCCGAAACGCCGAGGGAAGCGATACGATAAGGTGTTCTCGAAGCCACGCTTCCCTGGTCATCCTGGGCTTTTCCGGTGTCTGCCTATCGGGCGCGCAAGCGAGTGGCGTTGAGGTCGCAAGAAGCACCCACGGTGCGCCGAGCGAACGTTGCTCTCCATGCCCTGACGAGGCAAGCCTCGCTTTCAGGCGCGTCAAGGGAGGGCGCTTGGGCAAGCCCGCTCAGTGGAAGTGGTGAGAGCGGCCTCTGCATTTCTGCTGGAGCGCTTGGCGTCGGTTCTCGGGCGATGGGGCAGCCCCCCGCGGGCAATGCTCTCGCGGGTACGCGACGGAGTCGAGGCTTCAATCGTCCAAGAGCCGGCGATAGGTTTCCGGGCCGTCCACGTCGAGCACGATTCCCGGGTCATCCACTTCCAAGAATTGTGTTGCGTCGCAGTGCTTGCGAATGATTGTGTTCGCCCCCTCCTCGGGGCTGAGGCTCAAGAGCTCGGGGAAGAGCGCGCGACTAATGACGAGAGGGTGGCCGCGGTGGCCTTGATCGGTGGGGATCACAACCGGGGCGCGGAATTGTTGGAAGGACTCGAGGAGTTTTCGGACTGTTGCGGCTGAAACGGCAGGGTGATCGACCAGGCAGAGAACGATGGCTTCGGGTTCCTGGCTGGCAAGCGCACCCAGACCGGCCTGCAGGGAGGAAGTCTGCCCGCGGTGATATTCCGGGTTGATGACCACCTCAACGCCCGCGAGCTTCACCGCATGCTGGATCTCTTCCGCGTGATGGCCCAGCACGACCGCAATGCGTTCGATGCCCGCCTTGCGCAGCGTGCTGACGATGGTTTCCAGAAAGGTTCGCCCGCGGTAGGTGAGCAGCGCCTTGTCGCGCCCCATGCGGGAGGACTCGCCGGCAGCAAGAATCAATCCTGCAATCATCGGGGATGGGTGAGCTGCGGGTCTCTCGTTCTGGCCCTGTATGCCGTGTACCGTCTACTTCCTACTTCCGCTCCGGGGAGGAAGGTTGGGCCTTCGCGTTGAGGCCCATCGACGGGACGGAGGTCGTGGCGTTGCGGCGCATGGCGATCATTTCGGCGACGATCGCCACGGCGATCTCCTCGGGCGTGAGCGCGCCAATATCCAGCCCCACGGGCGAGTGTACGCGCTCGAGTTTTTGCGCCGGCACGCCCTCGCTCTCCAGCACCTTGGCGATTTCGATGAACTTGCGCTTCGAGCCGATCATGCCGATGTAGCGCGCCGGCGTCCCGAGGGCCCACCGCAGGCACGTCAGGTCGCCTTTGTGCCCGCGTGTGACGAGTACGAGGTAGGAGAATTCGTTCATCTTTAGCTTGGGGAAGATTTCCTCCCACACACCGGCGTGCGTTTCCACGGCTTCCGGGAAGCGTTCTTTGTTCGCGAAGGCCGGGCGGTCGTCGATCACCACGGTGTCGAACCCCGCCACGCTCGCGACCTTGGAAAGATAAAGCGAGACGTGGCCACCGCCGAAGATGTAGACGGTGGGCGTGGCAAGAATCGGCTCGACAAAGATATCGAGCGACCCGCCGCAAATCAGGCCGTTATCATACTCGGGTTGGCTGTTGAGGTTGAAGTGCAGGCGGCGCGGCTTCTCCTCGCGCATCACGTCCTGCGCCGCGGACCACACTTCCGCCTCGACGCAGCCGCCGCCCACGGTGCCGACGATCGAGCCGTCGTCGCGAATCAGGATCTTCGAGCTTTCGTAGCTCGGAATCGATCCCTGTACCTGAATGATGGTAGCGAGTGCGGCCTTGCGGCCTTCCTTTCGCAGCTTGGCAATTTCCGCAAAGATGTCCATACAGCTTCTCCAGTAGGTTAATCGGCGCCTCGGCCCGTGTCAACGAAAGTCGCTTGGAACCCCGCACCGCGGACAGTACAATGCCTCCCACGCGCGAGGTGATTCCCATGAACGGCGAGCATGTCGGCCCGAGCCGCGGGTATTACGCCCTGGCGGCCGTGGTCTTTGTGGGCGGCTGGGTGTTCTTCGGGATCTTTCTCTTCAAGAACCTGAGCGGGCTCGCCGACCAACTCCAGCAGGTCGTCGTGCCGGGCAAAGCCCAGCTCAACCTGCCGTCGCCGGGCAAGTACACGATCTACTACGAATACGAGAGCGTGGTCGGCTCCAAGGTCTATTCGACCGGCCGGAACTTCTCGGGCCTGGATGTGACGCTCGCCTCCGCAGCCAGGGGAGACCAGATCGCTCTTTCGCGAACCTCCGTGGATTCCCGGTATTCCATGGGCGGGCGGTCCGGCGCGGCGGTTTTCGATTTCACTATTGATCGGCCGGGCGCGTACGAGTTAGCTGCTCATTACCCGGAGGGCGAGGAGGGGCCGGAAGTGGTTCTCGCCGTCGGGCAGGGCTTTACGGGTCGGATCCTCACGACGGTGTTCGGCGCTCTGGGCATTGTCTTCGGCTCAATCGGCCTCGCCGTGGCCATCGCCGTGATTACGGCCGTAAAACGGCACAATGCCAAGAAGCGCACCCAGGACCGCTACGCCTTGTGAGCCTCGCCGATCCTGCTGCGCTTGTACGTCCGGCGTTTCAGGAGGCTGTTACTTCCGGCGGAACCACTGACGGGAGTAGAATCCTGCCTTTGTTATCCCAAACTGATCAAACAAGGGAGTCCATCTATGAAAGCAGTCCGTTTTCACGAGCACGGCGGGCCGGAAGTCCTCAGATACGAGGACGCGCCGGACCCAAAGATTCAGGCCAACGAAGTGCTGGTCAAGGTCAAGGCCTGCGCGCTGAACCATCTCGATATCTGGCTGCGCGGGGGCGTGCGGCGCTGGCAGCTTCCCTTGCCGCACATCGTCGGCAGCGATATCTCGGGCGAAGTGGCTGAGGTCGGCTCGGTCGTCACGCGCGTCAAGCCCGGCGACCGGGTGCTGCTTTCGCCGGGCATCAGTTGCGGACAGTGCGAGGCGTGCTTCAAAGGCCTCGACAGCGCCTGCCGCAGCTACACGCTCTTTGGCGTGATGGTCGATGGCGGCTACGCGGAGTACGTGAAATCGCCGGAGATGAATGTCCTTCCCATCCCTGGCGACCTGAGCTTTGACGAGGCCGCGGCGGTGCCGCTGGTCTTCGTCACAGCATGGCACATGCTCTTCACGCGCGCCGTGCTCAAACCGGGCGAGGATGTGCTGGTGATCGGCGCCGGCTCAGGCGTGGGCATGGCGACAATTCAGATCTGTAAAATGGTCGGCGCGCGCGTCATTGCCACGGCGGGCGCGGACTGGAAGCTTGAGAAAGCCCTCGAACTCGGCGCCGACGAGGTCATCAACCACAGCAAGCAGTCGATTTCCGAAGAGGTCAAACGGCTCACCGACAAGCGCGGTGTGGATCTCGTCTTCGAGCACGTGGGTGCGGCGGTCTGGGCAGATTGCTTTGAGTCGCTGGCCACCTATGGGCGCCTCGTGACCTGCGGCACCACCTCCGGGCCGGAGGTGAAGCTGAACCTGCAGATTCTGTATGGCCGGCAACGGTCGATTCTCGGCTCGTTCATGGGCGGCAAGGGCGAATTGACGGAGGCGCTCAAGTTCATCGGCCAGCGGCGGCTCAAGGCGGTGATTGATTCCGCCTTCCCGCTCGCTGAGGCGAGTGCTGCGCAGGAAAAAATGGAAAGCCGCAATTTCTTCGGGAAGATTTTGCTCCACCCGTAGTGCCACTCGCACGGCCGGCGCCTCGCGGCCACACGGGGGGCGGGAGCTTACTTCGCAGGTTCGAGGGTCCTGAGGAAATTTTCCAGCAGTGCATTGAACCGCTGCGGGTCGTCCACGAAGAGCGCATGACCCACGCCGTCCATGAACTCGAGCCGGGATTGGGGAATTCGCTTGTGCATGTCCTCCATCATGTAGTCGTAAGGTCCTTTGGCTGCCACGATGAGCGTGGGCTTGTTGATCTTCGCGAGATCCGGCCGAAAATCCGACGCCACATACTCGAGCATGAGAGCGATCGCGGTGTTGGTGGGCGTCCGAAGCGAGGCGCGCGTAATGCGGTCAAGGTACTCCGGAGCCTGCGGCTTTTTGTACATTCCGTGCACAAACCGCGCCGCTGCGGCGGGCCGGTCTCGCTGGAGTTGCAGGGAGCGGTCGAGCACCTCGCGGATGAGGTCCGGCTGCGGGTCCAACCCGGCGGCGCCGTCGACGAGCACCAGGCCGGCGACGGTGTCACAGCCGAACTGCTTTACGTAGGCGGCCAATTCCTTGACCGCCAGAGACCAGCCAACGAGAACCGCCGGCGCGAGCTTCAGTTGATCCACCACGGCCTTGATATCGCGAGCACGGGCTTCCGGGTAATTTGCCTCGCTCGTCTGCGCAGACAGTCCTTGCGAACGCGGATCCATAGCCACGACGCGGTGGGTTTTGCCGAAATACGCGAGTTGCGGCTCCCAGATCTCGGCGGGCATCGTCCAGCCGGGAACAAACAGAATCGGAACGGCTTTTCCAGCTTGGGCGCGCGGCCCGGCTTCCAGGTAGTGAATCCTCACGCCGTCCCGCGTCGTGACGAAGCCGCCTCGCGTGCCGGCCGGCAGAGCAGGCTGACCGAACGCGGGAGAGAGCGATGTGAAGTTGCAGACAAGAACGGCGAAAACGCCGAGCGTGATCCGACGGGTTCTTTGCATCGGCTGTACTCCTCGATAGCTTGATCTCGCGGAGCGGATTATATGTTGAAGCGCAGTGGCTTGGATGGGATAATGTTGGTTGAGGGGCTAATCTTAATGGAGCCGACCGAATCATCAGGTCTTGAAGGCCTGATTTTCACTAAGCTCGACCAGGCGGTGAACTGGGCGCGCAGATCGTCCCTTTGGCCTTTCAGCTTCGGCTTGGCCTGCTGCGCCATCGAGATGATGTCGATGAGCGCCGCGCGGTTCGATATCGCGCGCTTCGGTGCGGAAGTTTTTCGCGGTTCGCCCCGCCAGGCGGATTTGATGATCATCGCGGGCCGCGTCTCACAGAAGATGGCGCCCGTCATCCGTCGCCTTTACGAGCAGATGCCCGAGCCCAAATGGGTGATCTCCATGGGTGCCTGCGCAACCTCGGGCGGTGTCTTCAACAACTACGCCATCGTTCAGGGCGTCAACCAATATATCCCCGTCGATGTCTACGTCCCCGGCTGCCCGCCGCGGCCCGAGCAGTTGATTCACGCCATCATGATGCTGCAGAAGAAAATCGACCAACAGCGCGGGTCCTTCAAGGAAGCCGTGTTCGGAACCAAGTAGACGCGTAGCGACAGAAGCTGGAAATTGGAAAATGGAAACTGGCTGACGAAGCTCCTCAGATGAGCAGACCTTCCGTCTCTCACAAAGCACGAGTCTCCAGTTTCTAGTCTCCAATTTCTGCTCGCCGGTAGAAAGGCAGCGCGGCGACCTCCGCCGGCACGCCCGAGGCAAGGACAAGGCGCGTGCCGGGCTCGGCGGTCTCGCGTCGCACGTAGGCGAGGGCAATGGTTTTCTGCAGGGTTGGCGAAGCGCAGGCGCTCGTGACCTCGCCGACTTCCTTTCCTTCTAAAATCAGCTTTGTCTCTGGCGAGGGCGGCTCGGGCGCACTCGCGATGATGCCCACGAGTTTCCAATTCACGTGCCCGCGGATGCGTGAGCGTTCGACGATCTCCTGGCCGATGTAGCAGCCTTTCGTGAAGCTCACGGCGTTCGTGAGGCCCGCCTCGAGCAGCAGCGTATCCTCGCCGAGTTCCGATCCGTAGCGTGAAATGCCGGCCTCGATGCGTAGCGTCTCGAGAGCCTCCGTTCCGCACGGAAGCATGTCGTAGGTGGGCGCTTGGCCGCAGGCGGCTCCCCAGAGGCCGAACAATCCCTTTTCGTTCACCCAGACTTCGTAGCCCTCCTCTCCCGTGCTCGAGGCGCGGACCACGCGGACGGGAAAGCCCGCGAAGTTGGTCCGGAAGTGACCATACTCCTGCATATCGGGGAGGTCGATGTGCAGGGTCTTCTCGAGGAGCGGCCGGGCGCGCGGCCCCTGGAACGCCAGCGCGTAGAGAGCCAGCGGTTCGAGCACGACCTTATCAGCGATGATGTACCGCCGAAGCGTTTGCATTGCCTTCTCGCGCAGGTCGGCATCGGTGTCGATCACGAACCGGTCTTGGTCGCAGTAGACGCGCAGGTCGGCCAGGATATGCCCCTGCGCGTTGAGAATCGTCGCATAGGCGCCGCTACCGGGGGCGAGATTCTTCACGTCGTTGGACACCATGCCGTGCAGGAAGCGGACTCGATCCGCTCCGGCGACCGCGAACTTGGCGCGAAAGGAAAAATCCAACAAACCCGCCGCCTCGCGGACCGCACGATGCTCTGCGCGTGGGTCGGTGAAACGGGCCGGAACGAGCCCCCCATGATAAGCGGCGAGCGTCGCGCCCTGCGAGACGTGATAGTCGGCCAGCGGACTGCGGCGCGCCTCCGACATCGGCTAGAAACCCCTCAGGTAAGCTGAGATCAAGATGACCGTGAGCGCCACCCCCAACGCGATCGCCAGCCACATCTCGCGGCGCGCGCGGAACCGGTTCAATGCTTGGAGCGGCAGCGTGAGCAGCAGAGCGATCGTGAAGACACAGAAAGCCAGGACGATCTTAACCGTCAGCCATCTCCAGTAGGGACCCCAGGGCGCTTCCCAGGCGCGAAGCCGGATATTGTAAAGCCCCGAGGCGAGCAGCAGCAGGATGGCCGACCAGCTCGCCCACCGGAATCGCTCCATCACCGCGCGGAGCATCAGGTTGCGCTGCTCGTCGCCGAGCACGCGAACCGAAGGGAGCAGGACGACGAATAGAAACGCCATCCCGCCGACGCCGACCACCGCGGCGACCAGATGAACCCATTGCACGATTGCGGTCATGGCGCGCTCACCAATCGAACCAGGATTCTAGTCATTTCCTGGGGCCCGAGACAACAGCAAATGATGCGGCGGCCATCCCTATGGCCGATCTCGGAGGGTTGAGGAAGGGCGATGCGACCACGGCGGCTGCGGACGGACCCATCGGCAAGGAGCTCGGGGCAGGCACGCGACGCAGGGCAAGGGGGTCGCTCAGCTGATGGTTGGAGCGATCTGGTCGATGGTCTTGGCGAGGTCGAAATCCCGGTCGGTCACCCCCCCTCGCTGTGGGTGGAAAGGGAGATTGCCACCACGCTGTAGTTGATCGTGATGTCGGGATGGTGTCCGGCCTTCTCAGCGGCTTCGGCGATTTTGTTGACGAAGGCGATGGCCGGCAGGAAGGATTTGAATGTGTACTTTTTGTGGAGGGCTTTGCCCGCATGATCCCAGCCCTGTATCTTCTTGAGGTTTTCGTGAATTCCCGCTTTGCTCAACGCTGCCACAGTGGCTCCTCGTCTCGCCGGAGGGGCAAACGCTTGCGCGGAGGCCGGCGATTGCAGATTGGAGTTCCCACCCGCCCCGAGTATAAAGATCAGGCTCAGACAAGTCAACGCGCAGGCCGCAAGATGCTTGCCGTCATCTGGGCGCCGCGGGTTGCAGTTTTCGCGACGATGGCTACAATGAGGCGACGCCAAACGCTTCCCGGCCCGGGTGGAACTTCCGCGTATCACACGGGCCGGAGCCCGCTGTGCAGGAACGATGATCCACGAAATCATTCCCGTCGGCATGCTCGCCTGCAACTGCTCGATTGTCGGTGATGAGGCAACCGGCGAAGCCGTCGTCATTGACCCGGGTGACGACGTTGAGCGCGTGCAGGAAATCCTCGCTCGCCACAAGCTGCGGCCGCGCTACATCGTTGTCACACACGCACACATCGACCACGTAGGCGGGATCGAACAGCTCAAAAAGGCCACTGGCGCGCCGGTCCTCATGCACCAAAGCGATCTGCCGCTCTACCAGAATCTGGCCATCCAGGCGGCCTGGCTGGGCGTTCGGCCTCCCGGCACGGTCGAGGTCGACGAGTTTCTGCGCCAGGGTGACCGGCTCCGCTGGGGCTCGCTCGAACTCGAGGTCCTGCACACGCCTGGCCACTCGCCCGGAAGCGTCTCACTGCACATGCCAGGCGAGCACGCCAGGATCTTCAGTGGCGACACCTTGTTTCAGGCGAGCATCGGACGGACCGATCTCTGGGGTGGTTCTTTCGATCAAATCCTGCGTTCTATCCACGAGACGCTTCTGCGATTTCCCGATGAGACCCCTGTTTTCCCCGGCCATGGCCCCGCCACCACCATCGGCGACGAACGCGAAACCAACCCATTCCTGCAGGGGCTGTAGCGGCGGGCTTCACCCCGGCAATCCCGCCCTGAAGGGCGGCGCTACGGCCGGAAGTAGGGCCGTCCTTCATGCTCCGGGTAATTTGGACGCAACCGGGTGACCCGTTTGCGAAGCAGCAAAGGACGAGGGACGAAGGACAAAAGACAAGTCACGACTGACCACTGACAACTGACCACTGGCTTCACTTCAACATCGGCAGGATCTGTTTGAACTCCCCAGTACCGCTTCTGCCCAGCAGTTCGTAAACGACCATCTCCGTTGAGCTGATGACCGCGCCGGCGCGCTCCATGCGGTTGAGGCCGATCTGCCAATTCTCGCGCGTGCGGGAAGAAACGGCGTCCGCCGCGACGTGGACAAGATAGCCGGCCTCGAGAGCCCCGAGCACGGTTTGCATGACGCAGATGTGGCTTTCCACTCCGGCCACGAGCAGCGCGCGGGCTGCCGGCGCGCGCCCACGCAGGTGCTCCCGGAAGTGCGGTTCACCAAAGCATCCGAAGCTCGTTTTCTCGAAGAGCTGGACTCTCGCCGCGTACTGGGTGATTTCCTGAAGGATGGTCCCCAGGCCTTTGGTGTATTGCGCGGTGAGGATGACCGGAATCTTCAGGGTCTCGGCCAGTCGAAGCAGAATTTGCGCGTTGCGGACGACGCGCACGGGCTCGCACATGGCGGGAACGAGTTTGGCTTGGAGATCCAGGACGACGAGCGCCACGCTGGCGCGATCCAATAACCGGGCGTGCGGGATGAGGTCAGCGGTCATTTCGCTCCTCGTCTGCCGACCAGGTCTTTGCGTCATGGAGCGCATCGTTCACGACCGCCGGCAGCGACGCAGGCGGTGGGATTATATCAGCAACGCTCCATGGCGCGGCCCATTGCCGGCGAGGCTTTGCGTTTCGTCCTGGGATTCGCTATAAGATGTGAGGCACGCCAGTCCGCAGCCTTCGCAGGGGAGGCCCGATGACGACCGTTGACATCCGCAAGAGATTTGCGACCAGGAAGATCCATCGCGGCTCTCAGGTTATTTTCGGCGAGCGGCAAAAGCTCGGCGAGGTGCTACGCTCGGTGCAGCATGCCCGCTTGTCGCGCGCACGGAAGCAAAGTGAGATTCGCCACCTTAAGGCCCTGATCCGCGCCCGTACCGAGGAACTTAACCGCATCAATCCCCACTGGGACCGCACATTTCGGAAAGGGCAGAACCCCCACACCACAGCGCGGGAGTTGCTTCGACTGACGGAAACCCTCCCGGCGGATGATTACCTGCTCGCGCGCGTGTTGACCGAGCACCCCAACACCCCCGGTGAGGCGCTGGCGCGGCTTGCCGCGCATCCGTATCCGGCGGTGCGCGAAAGCGTCGCCCGGCACCCCCACACACCGCACGAAGTCCTGCGGCGATTGGCCGAGAAAGCAGACGAGCCGCTTTGGATTTTGGTCGCCTGCAACCCCTCGACCCCCGCCGATCTGCGCCAGCCCCTCCGCGCCCGGATGCGCGAAATGGCCGAAGCAACAAGCTAAGTGGCTTCTTACCTATTGGTTCAAGGAGACTGCCATTTAGTCCCCCGGGCAGATAGCCAATTTGGCCTGCCGTCCAATTGGACTGCTTGGCTCTTTACAGACTGAACCGATTGGACTAGATTGGACTGGATCGCCAGACCAGCACTGGGGAGGCGTTCATGCTTATCACTCTCGATTCGAGCCTGCACAAACCCCTCTACGTGCAGATCCGCGACCAGATTCGGGGAAGGATTCTCTCTGGGGCGCTCACGACCGGCGAGCGCCTGGAGCCCAGCCGCGAACTCGCCAAGAGCCTGGGCGTTCACCGCACGACGGTGAGCAACGCGTACGCGGAACTGGAAGCCGAGGGATTGATTCAGGGCACCGTCGGGCGGGGAACGTTCGTCTCGCCCTTTGCGGCCACGCTGCGTGAGAGCGGACCCGTGCGCCGCCGTCCCGCAAACGACTTCTACTGGGACAGCTTCTTTGCTCCCGACCAGCAGGACGACTCCCTGGGCCGGCTGATGGCGAGCGCGCTCGAACCGGGTGTGATTTCCTTCGCCGCGACCCACACCTCCTCGGAACTCTGTCCCGTGGATCTGGTCCGCCGCGCCACGGAAGCGGTCCTTCGTCGAGAAGGGTCCCGACTGATCCAGTACGGTTCGACCGACGGCTACCCGCCGCTCAAGCAATACCTGCAGGCGCGGCTGCGGCGAGACGGTATTTCGATTGAGCTCGACGAACTGCTCATCACCAGCGGCTGCCAGCAGTCGCTCGACCTGCTGCGGCGCATCCTGGTGGCGCCGGGCGACACCGTGGCCTGCGAGAATCCCACTTATCCCGGCCTGTGGCACGTTTTTGACACGCCTGGAGCGCGGCTGATCGGGATCCCCGTCGGGCCCGAGGGCATGGACCTGGACTTTCTGGAAGCCGTCCTCGAGCAAAACAAGATCAAACTGATTCTAACCAGTCCGAATTTTCAGAACCCCACGGGCCGCACGATGCCGCTCGCAGCGCGCCAGCGGCTCTTGGAACTAGCGGCGCGCTTCCAGGTTCCCATCGCCGAAGACGACATCTACGGCGTCCTGCGTTACGCGGGGCGCGAGTTGCCTCCGCTCAAGGCGCTTGATACGGCCGGGCAGGTGGTCTACCTGAACAGTTTTTCGAAGATCGGCTTCCCCGGATTCCGCGTGGGATGGATGGTGGCCTCGCGGCGCGCGATGGAGCGGTTGCGCACCGCCAAGCAGCGCGCCGATTTGCACACTAATCTTCTCGGGCAGGCGATGCTCGAGGAATTCGGGCGACGCGGCTGGCTCGACAAGCTGATCCGCCGCACACGGAAAGTTTACGAGCAAAAACTGGATATCCTGCGGCACACGGTTGAGGCATCCTTCCCGCCGGAAGTGAAGGTCAATTACCCCGAGGGCGGCATGGCGGCGTGGGTGGAGCTGCCAGCGGATCTGGACGGAGTTGAGTTGCTGGTGAAGGCGCGGGAGCGGCACGTTATCTTCGCCCCCTCGCGCTTCTTCTATTTCCAGAACCCGGTGCACAACGCCTTCCGCCTGTGCTTTACCTCCGTTACGAACGAGCAGCTCGAAAAGGGCGTGCGCATTCTCGGTGAATTGCTGAAGTCGGAAGTGCGCCGCGGCAAGGCCGGCAGAAAGACGGTGGCTGTGGAATCGGGCGTGGCGCTCGTCTAGGAGTCGCTGTAGCGGCGATATCCTCATCGCCGGGAAAGATTCGACAGCGAGGACGCCGCCGCTACAGAGAATGCCGGGAGGGACACCGGCGCCATAGAGAGACCACAATGGCCGAAGAAGAATCATTCTCCGTACCCGTGGAGGCAGTGGAACCGACACCTGGGGGTTGCCCCGTGCCAATGTACGATGGAACGCCGTGCGGACGGCCTACCGTTGGTGCGTATCCCGCGTTGGGTGGAACGGCGGTCTGCCTCATGCACTCTCGGAATCCCGCGAAGAACAAGAAGGCTTTCGAGGTGGAGATCGAGTGCATACTGGAAAGAGCGGGAGAGGGCGCCGCTGATTTTACCAGTTTTGTTTTCCCACCAGGGACCTTTCACCAGCGCGCCTTCCGTGCCCGCTGCATATTTCGAAACGCCATATTTGCGGGTTTCTGTGATTTCAGCCAGGTCGAATTCGACGAGGAGGTGGATTTCCGCCGCGCGACGTTTGAACAGGAGGCGGACTTCATGAAGAGCGTCTTCAACCATCCTGCGAACTTCAGGGAAGTCGTGTTCAGGGGTCGGGCTGACTTCATGGAGGCCGAATTCCATGGACCGACTGGGTTCACTTTGAGTGAGTTCGGGAATGAGGCAGTTTTCCTGTGGTCCAAATTTATGTCCTCAGCATTATTCATTGACGTTCAGTTCAAAGCGGCTGCCGATTTTTCTGGGTGTTCATTCGACGAGACTGCGGATTTTCGGTGGGCCAAGTTCAAGAAGTCCGGGGAGTTCAAACACATGAACTTCGCCGGGGAGAGCGACTTCAGCCAGGCACTGTTCGATGACCTTGCGAGTTTTGAAGAAAGCATGTTCCTCGGGAAGGCGATTTTCTGCAAGTGTCGTTTCAGGGGTCCGGCGGATCTGTCTTCCGCGTTGTTTTCTGATGACGTCGATCTGTCCGACGTGGAGTTCGTCAAATTCGCCCACTTCGGGAAGTGTCGGTTCGGCGCGGGTCTCACCCTCCTCAACGCGACTTTTGAAGAAGCATGCGATCTCGCCGACGCTCTATTTGAGGGGGAAGCGATTCTCGCGGGCGTGAGATTTCAGAAGAGTGTTTACCTAACAAGGGCGCGATTCACGAAAGATGCGATTTTTGTGCACACCATATTTGGGCAGGATGCCGATTTCGGTTACACTGCATTCGCACGTATGTGCGACTTTCGAGCGGCAGTTTTTCGGGCATCAGTAACTTTTCACGAGACAAGCTTTCGCAATGATCAATCTGAAAGGCCCGGTCCTATTTTTTCCCTCTCCCGGTTTGAGAAACCAGAACGTGCGCTTTTTTACAGAACGAACCTTGCCCAGGGGCTTTTTCATAACTGTGACACAGCGCGAGTGACTTTCTCTGCTGTGGACTGGAGATTGAGGTCGAACCGAAAGCGTGCGTTGTTTGATGAATTTGTTCCGGTCAACGATGACACCGCAACAGCATTGCGCCCCCCGCCTGGCAGCCACGACGACCGTAACTACACACTGGTTGCTGAAATCTACCAACAGTTAAAGAAAAACTACGACGAGCGTCGCGACTACTGGACGGCAGGTGATTTCCACTATGGCGAGATGGAATTGAAACGCCTGTCAAGTCCGCAAGGGAACCGAGCTTTCCGCTGGCTGCATCGGAACCTCGGGCTGGCAGCTTGGTACAAGTACGCGAGCGAATACGGGGAGAACTACGTGCTTCCGGCAATGTGGCTGCTGCTGGTTCTCTTGGCTCTCTCGTTGCTTTACCCGTTGGTAGGTTTGAGTCGTGGTGCCGGAACTTCGGGGTTTCGCGAGGGACACTCCACGCAAGCAGCGACATCTGTGCCACTCCTGGAGGCATATTCCGGCGCTAACGTAATGACAACGGTCGGCGTGGCGTTTTTCCAGCGCGATCTGGCTTATCAACCGAGTTGGCCCTGGGGTCGCTTGCTCTCATGGCTCCAGTTGCTGCTGACTTATACACTCGTAGCGTTGTTCCTTTTGGCCTTGCGTCGCCAGTTTCGTCGGTGAGCGCTGTAGCAGTGGTGTCTGACCGTCCGAACGAATCCAAGGACGGCGCTCATAGAGCGCCGCTACAGCGGAATAGACGGGAGAAGGGATGCCACAATCCAGGGATCAGGTCGAATTAAGGGAGCGCCCCGCGCCGATTGAAATGAGCGCAGAGGAATTTCGCAGCGCGGGGCATCGGCTCGTCGACCGGATCGCGGAGTTTCTGGATTCGCTGCCTGAACGCCCGCTGACGCCGAACGAACCGCCGCACGTCGTGCGCGCGACGCTGGGCAACGGGTCGCTTCCCGCCGAGGGCGCCCGCCCGCAGGATTTGCTCGACCAGACTGCAACGCTGCTCTTCGACCACTCGCTTTTCAGCGCCCATCCGCGCTTCTGGGGGTACATCTATTCTTCCGCGGCGCCCATTGGCGCGCTAGCGGACCTGCTCGCCGCAGCGGTGAATCCCAACGTCGGCGCCTGGAACCTCTCTCCTATCGCCTCGGAGATTGAAGCGCAAACGGTGCGCTGGATTGCGGAACTGATCGGCTATCCCGCCGACTCCGGCGGCCTGCTGGTGAGCGGCGGCAACATGGCGAACTTCGTGCCCTTCCTTGTGGCACGCAAGGCGAAGGCCGACTGGGACGCGAGCGGCGAGGGACTTCGCGCCGCCGCCGGCCGACCGTTGCGCGTTTATTGCTCGGCCGAAACTCATACCTGGATTCACAAGGCGGCGGACCTTTTCGGGCTGGGCACAGACTCGATCCGCTGGATTGGGACGGACGCTGAGCTCCGCATGGACACGGCTGAGCTTCGCCGGCGCATCGCCGAGGACCGCGCGCGCGGTGACCTGCCGTTTCTCGTCGTGGGCGCGGCGGGTTCGGTCTCGACGGGGGCCATCGACCCACTGCCCGAGCTTGCTGCCATCGCGCGAGAAGAGGGGTTGTGGTTTCACGTGGACGGCGCGTACGGGGCCATCGCCGCGGCGCTCGACGACGCTTCACCGGACCTGCGCGGGCTCGCGCTCGCGGATTCCGTCGCCGTGGACCCGCACAAGTGGCTCTACATGCCCCTTGAGGCCGGCTGCGCCCTCGTGCGCGACCGGCGCGCGCTCCCGCGTACGTTCAGCCATCGTCCGCCGTACTACCACTTCCCGGAGCACGAGGGCGAGGAGTCGATCAACTACTTCGAGCACGGCATGCAGAACTCGCGCGGCTTCCGGGCGCTCAAAGTCTGGCTGGCTTTGCGCCAGGTGGGCCGCGACGGCTATGTGCGCATGATTGCGGATGACATCCGGCTAGCCAAGGCGCTTTACCAGATTGCGGCCGAGCACCCGGAGCTGGAAGCCTTCACGCAGGGGCTGAGCATTACGACGTTCCGCTACGTCCCGCGCGGCCTCGGGCCAGGAACGGAACAGGTGGAGGCCTATCTGAACCGGTTGAATACCGAACTGTTGACACGGCTGCAACGAAGCGGCGAGATTTTCCTCACCAATGCGGTGATTCGCGGGAAATTCCTTTTGCGGGCGTGCTTCGTCAATTTCCACTCGACGTTCGCGGACGTCCGGGCGTTGCCGGAGATTGTGACGCGGATCGGGGCAGAGGTGGATGGGCAAATGAGACGTAGCGCCGCCCTTTAGGGCGGCATTGTGCCGGGCTAAAGCCCGGCGCTACAGTAAGGTGTCCTGAGGAGGATAGAAGTCATGTGGCAATACGATGAACCAATGAAACTAAAAGTCGGACTGGCCGAGATGCTCAAGGGCGGCGTGATCATGGACGTGACCACGGCCGAGCAGGCCAAGATCGCCGAGGACGCGGGCGCTTGCGCGGTGATGGCGCTCGAGCGTGTGCCGGCCGACATCCGCAAAGAAGGCGGCGTGGCGCGCATGGCGTCCATCAAGATCATCAAGCAGATCATGAGCACGGTGACGATTCCGGTGATGGCCAAGGCGCGCATCGGCCACTTCGTCGAGGCGCAGGTGCTGGAAGCGATCGGCGTCGACTACGTGGACGAGAGCGAAGTCCTCACCCCCGCCGACGAGGAGCACCACATCTACAAGTGGCCCTTCAAGGTGCCGTTTGTCTGCGGCGCGCGCAATTTGGGTGAGGCGCTACGGCGGATCGGCGAAGGCGCGGCGATGATTCGCACCAAGGGCGAAGCGGGCTCGGGGAACATCGTCGAAGCGGTGCGTCACATCCGCGCCATCGTGGGCGAAATCCGCGTGCTCGCCACAATGCGCGCGGATGAGCTGATGGCCAAGGCCAAGGAGCACGGCGCTCCGTACGAGCTCATCACATGGGTGAGCCAGCACGGCAAGCTGCCGGTGCCGAACTTTTCGGCGGGCGGAATCGCCACCCCGGCGGATGCGGCGCTGGTGATGCAACTCGGCGCCGAGGCGTGCTTTGTGGGCTCTGGGATCTTCAAGTCTTCCGACCCCGACAAGCGCGCCAAGGCCATCGTCCGCGCCACGACGCACTACAATGAGCCAGCCGTCGTCGCTGAGTGCTGCGAGGAACTGGGCGAGGCTATGCGCGGCATCGACGTCGCCAAGCTCGACCCGAAGGAGATGCTGCAGACGCGCGGATGGTAGGGGAGGGCTTTGCCCTCCACCGGGAGCCCAAAGGGCTCCCCTTCCCAGCGTAGCGGCGGTCTATGACCGTCGCTTGCGGGATAACCGGCGCTCATAGAGCGCCGCTACAGGGAGGCAGAGATGAGTGACCTGAGGTATCCCATCGGCAAGTTCCAGTGGGAGGACGATCTGAGCGAGGCAAGGCGAGGCGAACTGATTGACCAGATCGCCGAGGCGCCGGCCAGGGTGCGCGCCGCCGTGGCGGGCTTCACCGAGCAGCAGTACGACACGCCCTACCGCGAGGGCGGGTGGACAGTGCGGCAGGTGGTGCATCACCTCGCCGACAGCCACATGAACGCCTACGTTCGTTTCAAGCTCGCGATGACGGAGGAGGAGCCCACGATCAAGACTTACGAGCAGCAGCTCTGGGCTGAAACGCCCGACGCGAAGACCGCGCCCGCGGAGTTTTCGCTCACGCTGCTCGGATCGCTGCACCAGCGATGGTCCGTGCTCTTGCGATCAATGAGTGGGGCTGACTTCAACCGCAAATTCACGCATCCCGAGCACGGCAAGATCACGCTCGAAAGACTCTTGGGACTTTACGCCTGGCATGGCCGGCACCACACGGCGCATATTACGTCTTTGTGCGAACGCATGAATTGGAATCGTGTGTACATCGGTGAGTTCAGGAACGACGCGAGGGAATGGATCCAGCCGGGATGGTTTGTCGGGAAATTCATGCCACGTCCACCACGCCAGACTGACAAAGTCGAGTTCAAATATTGGGAGTATGACGAGGGTGATGTAAACCACCCAGAAAAGACTTCGGCGACTCTGGAGTGCACGCTGATTCTTGAGGGGGAAATAACTGGCCTGATCGACGGAAAGATGGTTGACTTGCACGCGGGGCAATACGTCGTAATTGCCCCCGGCGTCGCAAACGGTTTTCCGAAGTCGGTGGGAAAGAAAGTGGTCGGGTTGACCATAAAGGCACCCTCCGATCCGAGCGCGAAGAAGCTTACTGGAAAGGATTGACCGTCAGGCCGGCAGGTTTAGGAAGACCAGAGCGAATGATTGAAAACACCTTTGAAGTCCTTGGAATACTCGCCGTGCAGGGCGATTTCGAAATGCATGCCAAGATGCTTGAGCGCATCGGGGCGTCCTGGAAGCTCGTCAAGCATGCTTCCGACCTGAACGAGGTCGGCGGCCTCATCATGCCGGGGGGCGAGAGCACGACAATGCTCAAGTTCTTCTCGAATGAAGGTCTTGGCGCTGCCGTGAAGGATTTTGCCGCGCAAGGCAAGCCGATCTTCGGCACCTGCGCCGGAGCCATCCTCCTCGCCCGGGAAGTCCTGAATCCTCCCCAGGACCATCTAGACCTGATCGACATTACGATTGAGCGAAACGCTTACGGGCGCCAGATTGACAGCACCGTGCGACGAGGCGAGTGCCCCGATCTGAGCGGTCACCCCGTCGACATGGTCTTCATCCGCGCGCCGATCATCCGGCGCGTGGGTGAGGACGTGCGCGTGCTCGGACGCTGCGACGGATTGCCGGTCCTGGTGGAGCAACGAAACATCCTGGCTGCGACCTTCCATCCCGAACTCACGGAAGACGAAACCATCCACCGCTATTTACTGCGCAAGTTGTAGTTGCGCCTTTACAGCAGGAAAGAAAAAGCCCGCCTCACGGCAGGCTCTTTTCACTTTCCCAATTCTTCAATGACTCAATAATTCAAGGAGTCAATCCCTCACGCCCTCAAGCCTAATACTGTCTGTCGCCACCTCCAATCAGCACCTCGAAGCTGTTAATCCCGACCACCACGAAACGCGAGGGGGAGACGAGGTAGAAGCGCTGGTTCGATGTCACGCCGCCGGTGGTCATTTCCATCGTGCCTCGGCCGTTCGGGGAGACCGTGTAAACGCCGGTGAGCTGCAGGTTTGGCAAGAGCGACCCGTAGTCGTTTATATCGTCGGTCCCGGCTAGGTTGCCGGCGCCGTCGGCGGTGAACTGGCCGGAGAAGTCGATGTCCCCGGTGCTCGTGAACCCGGTCAAGCCGAAAGCGTAACTACCCGCCAGGGAAGCGGCGGTGAATGGCCCGCCGTGCTGGGCAAACAGGCTGCCACTAGCCACCGGGCCAGAGTCGGTACGCACAAAAAACGCCGTTTCTGGCGACACTAGGTAGAAAGCGATGTCGGTAGTATCAGGAGGTGTCGTGAGATTTGACAGAGTTGCCGTCCCACGACCGTTGGAGGAGATCAGGTACGTCCCGGTAAAAGACACATTCTCGGTCACGGCGCCAGTATTGTTATCGTCTTTAAACCCATCAGATATCGCGCCGAGGCCATCCGCCGTGAACCGGCCAGCCGTATACGCGACTTCGGTTGAGCTGTAGCCGGTCTGGAGGAACGCGTAATCGCCCATCAGGGAGGCGGTGGAAAACGAAGGCAGAGTCTGCTGCGTGACGATGCCCAAGAAGGCCGGGACCCAATCCAGGGAGACAAAGATCAACTTCCTCGCGGAAACCACATAGAAGCTGAACTGCGAGGTGCCATCAGGGTTGTTCACCGTGGCAGTCCCGCGACCGTTCGAGGCGACATCGTATGTTCCGGTGAACGCCACGTTGGGGGAGACGACGCCCCCATCGTTGATATCCTCGACGCCGGCGGTCATTGCCCCCGCGCCGTTGGCGCTGAACCTCCCTGCTGCGGACATCTCGGCAGTGGCGCTCACCCCGTCGAAGTGGAACGCGTAGCCACCGGTCAGGGCGGAGTTCATAAAGGCGGACGGGTCCTGCTTCTCGAGAAAGCCGGTGCCGTTGGCATAGGTATCGAACTCAATGACCCGCCCCTCATTGTTGGATGCCATGACGAGTCGAAGGTTTGAGGTCCCCCCCTGCGAGTCCGCGAGGCTCATGCTGCCGCGTCCGTCAGGGCCAATTGAATAGCTGCCTGTAAAGGTCAGGTTCGGGTAGACGCCCGTGCCATTGTTTAGGTCTTGAAGACCGTTCGTGATGCCGCCGTTGCCATCGCCCTCGAAGCTTCCCGCCACCAGGAAAAAGCCATTGGCATCATATCCATTGAAGCCAAACGCGTACTGGCCATTGAGTGTGGCGTTCGAGAAGACGACGGTGACGGTGGCAGAGCCGGTCCGAACCGGGTTGGCCACCGAGGCGGCGGTCACCGTTACCGTGCCGGAAAGCGGCGGGGTCGGGGGGGCAGTGTAAAGGCCGGTCGTCGTGATCGTGCCGACCGTCGAGCTACCTGCTGCAATGCCATTCACCTGCCAGGTGACGGCCGTGTTCACCGGGCTCGCGACGGTAGCGGTGAACTGTTGCGTGGCGCCCGCGAGGACTGTGACTGACGTCGGCAAGACCGTAACCGTAATGATCGGCGTAATCGTCACTGTGGCGGAGGCCGACTTGGTAGCATCCGCCTGGGAGACTGCCTTGACGGTCACCGAGTTAGGATTCGGCACGGTGGCGGGCGCGGTATAGAGGCCACTGGTGCTGATCGTGCCCACGGTGGCGTTGCCGCCCGACACGCCGTCGACCTGCCAGGTCACGGCGGCATTCGTCGTGTTCCGGACCGTCGCCGTAAACTGAAGCGTATTGCCGATCTCCACAGACGTCGTGGTTGGCGAGATGGTCACGGAAACCGGTGAGGGAGGGGCTGAGCCCCCGCCCCCGCCGCCGCAAGATGTCAGTCCCAAGGCCAGTAAGGTGTACAGCATCACTATCTTTTTCATTGCCTCCTCCTCCCGACCGAGGATTGTCCGGCCCTGGGGTATTGGCCACCGCCCCGCGCACGCAGCGGGATGCCCTGGGCGTTACGGTAAGTCAGAACTTGCTCACCTCTCTTGATCTGGCGCGCCAGCAGCGCCTCACGGCCCCGGTACGGCACTCTTGACCCGAGGACCTCGATCTGATCTCCCGGGGCGAACGCAACCTTGTCCTTTCCGAGGAGGCTCGGCAATCCCAGATAGACGTCCACGGTATTGTTGCCGCTCCGCAGGAGGAGATGGGTGCCCATCAAGCCGCCGGGGCCAGCGTACGCCTTGATCTCCTCAACTGTTCCTTGCGCCACCGTTTCGCTGGCGCGGTTGTACTTGGGCGCCGGCCGGAGCGCCTCGGTCGCCTCCTGGGCGACAAGAGCCGACGCCAGCCACAGCGTTGCTAGGAAGCCTAACAAGGTAGCTCGCTTCATCGCATTATCCCTCCACGGCAGCGAATGAACACGGATCGTCTGCACGCCTATTGATGCCTACATACGCCAGCGCAATCGGCAAGTCAACCAGAAGCAAAGTCGAGGCTCTCGACGCCACCGGACTGGGCTATTGAGCCATGGACTACAGGCAACTGACAACTGGCAACGGACTACGGATGGCGGCTGAATCGTCTGGTCAGACAAGGGCCTCCCGATTCGCCAAATGACTCAATCAGCCTTTTGTGATATCAAGTGGCCATGGCTGAGGCTGCCGGGCGTCGGCCCTTGAACATTCTTTTCGTTTGTGTCGGTAACTCCTGCCGCAGCCAGATGGCGGAGGCGCTGGCGAACCACTACGGTAAGGGTCGGGTGCGGGCCTGGAGCGCGGGCTCGCGCCCACTGGGAGAGATCATTCCTCAAACCTACGACGTGATGCAGGGAAAGGGGATTTCGCTCGAAGGTCACAAGTCGAAAGGACTGGACGATGTTCCCGTGGGTGACATGGACGTCGTGGTGGGAATGGGATGCGAAGTGGCGTGTCCGGTGCCCGTAGGATTCACAGGGCGGGTGATCGAGTGGAATATTCCTGATCCCTACGGTCGAGAACTCTCTTTCTTCCGCAGCGTGCGGGACTCTATCCAACGCCAAGTTATCGCGTTGCTTAGTGACCTCGACCGGTCGGCGGAGGGCGAGCAGGCCGATTCGGCGGGGGCGGCAGGCTGAGGGAAGGCAGAAGGCATGTCCCCTGCGAAGCTCGAAAAGAAGATCGCGTCGCGCGGGTCTCGTCAGGTGAGTGTCTCCGAAGAGGATTACCTGAAGGCCATTTACGGAATGCAGTTGGAGCTTCAGGAGCCGATCAGCGCACGGCTTTCCGAGGCCCTGGGGGTGACGCCCCCGGCGGTGACGACGGCCCTGCGACGCATGGTGCGCCGCGGACATGTGCGTGTCGATCCAAACGGTGGGCGGATTCGGTTGACTCCCAAGGGGCGAGGCATTGCCCAGAGTCTCGTCCTTCGCCACCGACTGATTGAACGCCTGCTCACGGACGTGCTGGGCATGGATTGGAAAGTCGTCCACGCCGAAGCCGAGAAGCTCGAGCACGCCATCTCCAAAGACCTCGAGCGGCGGCTCCTCGACCGCTTCGGGCGCGATTCTTCGTGCCCGCATGGGAACCCCTTCTTCGGTGGGGTGGCCAAGCTGCGGCGTCTGGGGGCCAAGCCTTTGCGCCAGGCCGAGCCCGGCGAGCTTCTGACGGTGATTCGAGTCAGCGAGCGCGATTACGGCTTCCTGGCGTTTCTGGAGCGCCTCTCGCTGCGGCCGGGGGCGCAGATTCGCGTAAGCGAGAAAACCTTCGACGAGACCATGACGGTCCGCGTGGGCCGACGGCGGCACCACTTGGGGCGCAGCACCACCGAGCAGATTTGGGTGAAGGCGGTCGCCGTCCGATGATTCCGCCCTCCGGCGCTGCCTTCGGCGACCCGCCTCAAGTCCGACGGCAAAACCAATTCCCAGACGACCGGAGGGATTCAACAAGTTGTGGTATCATGAGGCCCTCTGTCGGGCGCGGATTGTAGTGGAAATCCGGGCCGGGGCGTTTAGCCTGTTGGCTCCGGCTGCGCAGGCGCAAACTCATATAACCTTGCGACTTCTTTTGAAGAACAGGAGCGGGGCCTTTGGCAGCTAGTGGGCGCACTGCCCTCCTCTTTCCCATCAAAGCCATACGTCGGCTCTTGGGCTGGGGACTCCTCTTGGGGACGGGGGGGTTCGTGGTCCTCTTCGGCCTGCAGTTTTCCCACGCGCCCAAGCTCGATACCCTGTGGGTCATCGTGAAGTTGCGACAGTACGGGGACCCATTCCTCCAGAGTGTCGGGTCCTGGGTCGGGGTGGCCTGGCCTACAGAGCCTTCCTTTAGCTTTCTTCCTCTGGTCCTCGCTCTCGCAACGTGGGGGCTGAAAGTCGCCTCGGACGCCGGCTTCCAATGGCTGCTGAAGACGGTCGGCAACATCCTCGCCGGAAAGAAGGAAGAAAAAGAGGAGGGAACACTCTTCCCCGGCCTCCCCGGGATGAAGCCCGACTCAAAGCGATCGCGCGAAGAACTTTTGAAGCGCTACCGCGAGCTGGAGTCGGCGCTCAAATCCTCGAAGCGCAAGCGCTGCGCCTTTCTCTCCATTGACGTGGTGGGATCCACCAAGATGAAGGAAGGAGAAGAGGAAACCGACATCGCGGCGACTTTCCAGGCTTACGAAGAGTTGCTGAAGCACGTCTTCGAGGAGCACGGCGCCTGGAAGGTGGCCTGGACGCCGGACGGCGTCATGGTCTGCTTCCTGCAATTGGATCTCGCCCTCGCCGCCGGGCAGGCGGTCCTCAAGGGCCTGAAGGAATTCAATGCCACGGAGAACCGTCTGCGAACCTCCTTCCGCGTCCGCTGTGGCTTGAACGAAGGCGAGGTGGCGATTTACGAAGACAGCAAGCTGGAGAAAGTGGCGGACCACGTGATCGATGTGGCGGGCCACATGCAAAAGCAAGCCGCCCCGGGCACGCTATGCCTGGGCGCGGAGATTTACAGCCTGCTGGGCGACAAGTCCGGCTTCCATCCCACCGGACAGGTCGTGGACGGGCTGGAGGTTTTCGACTGGTCGGCGGAGCCGCGCCGGAAACGGGCGGTCGTCGAAGCCACAGCCGGCGGAGTCCGTCGGCCTCCGGTTCCCGCCGCACCGGCGGGCGCACCGGTGGCTGCCCCTGGCCAGACCGAGACCTGGCGCATTGGCCGATACGAAGTCATCGGCGAATTGGGCCGGGGCGCGATGGGCGCGGTCTACAAGGCCCGCGATCCGCAAATCGGCCGCACGGTGGCCATCAAGATGATCGTGACCGCCAATCAGACACCGGAAGAGTTGGAGGAGTACAAGCGGCGTTTCTTCCGCGAGGCGCAAACGGCCGGGCAGATGTCCCACCCGGGCATCGTAACCATTTATGACGTTAACGAGGACGAGTACGGGCAGCCGTACCTCGTTATGGAGTTCATCGAGGGCACGACGCTCGAAAAGCTCCTCGCCCCCGCGGGGCCCGCCCGGGCGTCGACCGGGCGGCCGCTCAAGCAATCGCTCGACATTGCCATTCAGGTTGCCGACGCCCTCGATTACGCACACAGCCGCCACGTAATTCACCGCGACATCAAGCCAGCCAACATCCTCGTGACCCCCGAGGGCAAGGCGAAAATCGCCGACTTCGGCATCGCCAAGATGGTCGGCACGCAGATGACCCACACCGGACTGCTGGTCGGGACCCCGGCCTTCATGTCCCCGGAGCAGATCACCGGCGGGCAGATCGACGCGCGCAGCGATATCTTCTCATTCGGAATCGTTCTCTACTGGATGTGTACCGGGACCAAGCCCTTTGCCGGCCAGGCCATCACGGAGGTCGCTTATAAGGTCGTCCACGCGACGCCGACCCCCGTCCGGCAACTGAATGCCGACCTGCCCGACGACATGGAAGTTGTCATTGCGCGCTGCTTGGCGAAGAAGCCCGACGAACGCTATCAACGCGCGCGCGACCTCGCCAGCGACCTGGAGAACCTGAAGGCCCGACAGCGCGTCGCCGCCGCCCCATTGCCGACGACTCCTGCCTCACCCGGCTAATCTCCCCGGAGGAATACATGCGCGAGCACCCCGACCACTACGATGCCGAACTCCTGTTGCGCCTCTACGACCTCCGCCGCGAGGCGAAGCTGCGCCAGGCACGCGAGTGGTTCCTTCGGGAGTTCAAGGCCGATTCGCCTGAAGACCTGGCGAAGCGCTTTCCCCGGGGCTCCCAGGAAAACGCCTTCTTTCGCATGGTCGCCAGCTATTGGGAGATGGCTGCCTCGTTCGTGAACCACGGCCTGATTAACGAGGACCTCTTCTTCGAGAATACCAACGAGCTCTGGGTGGTGTGGCAGAAGATAAAGCACCTAGCCCCGGAGACTCGAGAGAAGTTTGCGAATCCTCACGTTTGGAAGAACCTCGAGGCCACCAGCGAGAAATTCGAGAAGTGGTTTGCTCGCCGGGCTCCCCAGGGGATTGAGACGCTCCGCCGCCTCGTCGTCGAAGGCATCCGAGAGAAGTAGCACCGGGCTTCAGCCCGGTATGTGCCGCTAAGGGCGGCGCTATACGTCGCATTTCCGCATGAAGACCCTGCAGGCGGCCGAAAGGATGAATCCGTCGCGCTCGCCCTCAAGCGGGCGGCCCAAACGCCAACGTCAGCCAGCGCCTAATGTTGGGTGCCACCAAGCAGATCATCGATCAATTCTTTGAGGCCTTCGCCAAACAGCTCCCCTCCGGACCTTCCCCGAGCGCCGCATAATCCTCATCATTGGCTCGAGGGATTCTCGAGACGAGGAGGAGCCCTCCGCTTCCAGACTCCGCGCCTCCGTGGGCCTCGGTACGGAGTCCTCAGCCGACTTGGAGCACCAACGTCTGCACAGCGTGCGGTGGAACGACGTGGGTGAATTTGTTCCCCTGGACTGAAAGTTGCTTTGGTGCCGACGGGTGGACCACATCCGGCTTGTCCAGCGTGTTTTCATCCCGGACGTTGCCCGAAGTAAGTTCTCGCAGTGTGCCCCCGCGGACTCCGGGGCTATCCAGCCCGGGGATTTGGATCTCGACCTCCATTGGCTCGGTCAGGTGCTGGTTGACTAGGGTCAGGCAAATCTGCTTCTGAGCCTCGTTCAGGGAAGCCGAGGCGCTTAGATAGGTACGCGTCGTCTTGCCGCGTCCGCCAAGCTGAGCCAGCATTAGAGCCAGGAACTGAGATGGTACCTGAGTCGGCGGCTTGACGGTGTAGGTGGGGGAATCAACAACGGTCTTCAATGCCATCGCGTCCATATGGGGCTGATAGAGATCGAAGACGTGATAAGTCGGCGTGAGCGCGAATTTGGGTCCCTTCGTGAACGCGATGCACTGCAGGACGTTAAACGTCTGGGCGATGTTCGCCATGGAGACGGCTTGGCCATAGGAGTTCAGAGAGTTGAAAGTCACCGCGGCCAGCAGAGCATCCCGCAGCGTGTTGCTTTGCCAGAGGCCTTGCGCGCCGGTGCTGGGCACCGGATGCCAGATCCCCCATTCGTCCAAAGCGATCCCGATGCGGTTTTGTGGGTTGGTGTAATGCTGAATCAAGCCGATGGTCTCCTCGATATATCCCTCCAGCACGCTGACACCCGCCAGCGCGCGATAGTACTCCTCGTCAGTGAACTCTGTTGCCTGCCCCAGTCCGCCACGGAAATAATGGTGAACGGAGAGGTGATTGACCTCTCGAACCTGTCCACGGGCGCCTGGCCGCCTGAGCAGAGTCTCGAAGAACTTCTGGTTCCAGTCATCCCGGAAGTCTCCGCAGGCGACGAATTCTACCGTGCCCCGCTCGGCGTAGCGATTCAAGTAGGTCACATAGCGAGCATACTCACGGGCGTAACTCTCGGCGTCGAAGTTTCCGCCACATCCCCAGTTTTCGTTGCCCACCGACCAATAGCGGACCTTGTAAGGTTCGGGATGCCCGTTGGCCGCGCGCAGTGATGTGATTGTCGTGGATTCCTTGCCGTTGCAGTACATCATCCAATCCAATGCTTCCTCAGGAGAGCCAGAGCCTACGTTGGCGCAGAGGTATGGCTCGACGCCGCTCAACCGGCAATACTCGAGGAATTCATCGGTGCCGAAGGCGTTGCCCTCGTCACGTCCCCACCAGATATTCCAGGTGCGCGGACGCTTCTCGCGTGGCCCGATGCCGTCCCGCCAGTGATACTGGTCGGCAAAGCAGCCCCCCGGCCAGCGTAGGATGGGCGCCTTGATGCGCTTTAACGCCTCGATGGTGTCTTTGCGCAGGCCATTGTAGTTCGGGATGGAAGAGCCTTCGCCCACCCACATGGCGTCGTAAATGCAGCTCCCCAAGTGTTCGGCGAAGTGGCCATAGATGTTGCGGTTAAGCTTTCCCACGCGGTCGCCCCAGAGCACGTCGAGGCGCGCACGCTGCGATTCGGGGCTCGGCGCAACCACGGCCGGCATGGCGGTGCCATGGGTTCTTAGCGCCATGGCTCCGAGCGCCGCGAGGCTGCTTTTCTCAAGAAACTGTCTGCGATTCATGATGGCCTCCGATAGGATTTTCGTTGGCGGAAGGGGGTTCTACCGCAATTGCAGGTGGCTGTCTACAGTTTTTTGCACTTCGACGACGCCTGCGGGGTCGATTGACAGCGACGGCATGGGAGGGACAGAATATCCGTAGGGCACATCGAATGGTCACTGCAATCACCGCATCGAAGCTTTACGAAGCCCGTTGGTGGGAAACCCTGCCCAACGGGAAGCTGCATTGTTATCTCTGCCCACGTCACTGCCATATCGGCGAAGGACTGACGGGGTTCTGCTTCATTCGCAAAAACATCGGAGGAAAGCTCTATAACCTCGGCTACGCGCAGCCCGCCGCCATTCAGATTGATCCCATTGAGAAGAAGCCACTCAACCATTTCCTGCCGGGGACGAAGATCCTTTCCCTGGGCACCGCCGGCTGCAACATGGGCTGCTTCTTCTGCCAGAACTGGGATATCTCGAAATCAAAGTCTGACCAGGTGAGTTCCAACCACCTGGAGCCCGAGGCCGCAGTGCTCGCCGCGATCGAGTACGATTGCCCCAGCCTCGCCTTCACGTACAACGAGCCGACCATCTGGGGCGAGTATGTTATCGACATCGCCAGAGTGGCACACGAGATGGGCCTCAGGACGGTGATGGTCACCAACGGCTACATCACCCGCGAGGCGCTCCACGATATCTACGACCACATCGATGCAGCGAACGTTGACCTGAAGGCATTCACGGAGGATTTCTACTCGAAGATGACGCTCACTCACCTGCAGCCCGTGCTCGACGTTCTCAAGATGCTGCGAAAGGAAAGCAGCGTCTGGATCGAACTCACGACGCTCCTCATCCCGGCGCTGAACGACTCGCCAGACGAGATCAAGAAACTCTGCGGATGGATCCTCCAGAACCTGGGCGACGATGTGCCGTTGCACTTTACAGCCTTCCATCCCGATTTCAAGCTGCGCGACAAGCCCCACACGCCGCCGGAGACTCTGCACCGCGCCCGCCACATCGCGATGGACATGGGCCTCAAGTACGTCTACGAGGGCAATATCGTCTCTGAGGGAGCGAACACGATCTGTCCGGGGTGCCGTCGGGTCATCGTGAAGCGTTCCTGGCACGCGGTGAGCGATGTCCGCATCAACACAGATGGGACGTGCCAATTCTGCGGCTACAAAATTTCGGGTTACTTTAAGAAACCGGTTATGCCTTCCCGAGGTGCCATCCGCGTGCTGCGCGAACGCGTTGAGGCTGTCCAGGGCGCCGACCGCGTGATTTGATCTCACCAACCCTTTAGAGCGCGTTCTGAGATCGGGGCGCGCTGACTACCGCAACCCAAAGAGAAAATAACCCGGGCCAACGCGCATGTTGTGGATGAGTGAGGTGGGCGAAAGGGCCGCGATGAGAAAGCCCCCAACCGTCTGGGCCAGTGCCAGTGGATAGACATTGCGGTGGCGCGCGAAGACCTCGGCCAGAATGAAGCCGCCAAGGGTTGTGGCAACCATCAAGATGGGATTAGGGATGTGTGCCGCTCCGAACATCAGGGCCACAAAAAGGGAGGACACATGGTGGTTGCTCGCGAGGCGCATCAGACGGTTGTGAAAGAACGACTGGGTCAGATACTGCTGGAAAACGCACCAAAGGCCGTAGCCCGCGAAGGAGGCTATCGTCTTCACGCCAGGTGCTAACGGGAACAGCTTGCCGGACGCCAAACCGTAGATCGCGACGGGAACAAAAAGAGCGGTGGCGAGGGGGAGGACGGCTTGAGCGCTAGCACGCAGCTCAAGAAGAGTCAGCCCAAGGTCGTGGAGCGAATCGCGGTGCGCGACGTGGCTGGCCAGCACGAGGGCGAGCAGAGCCATCCAGGCACGCGGGTAGGTGAGCTGCCACTGCCAGATGTAGAGTAGAATGCCCGCGTAAACCGTCGAGACTTCGAGCGCGATGCCGAGACGGATCAGCGTGGTCTGGCTCGAAGCGCCAGAGGCGGACTGCGAGGTCATGGTGCTCATCGGATCGATCCTCATTGTACGGCAAGGCCAGCGGGAGCGGGGATGGGAACGGCTTCTCACCGTGCTTTGGCGACTCGTTCTACTGGTGCTCGCCCTGGGCCTGCCCGCGCAGGGCGCGCTCGGCGAGGATCAGGCACCGACCGCCAGTTCATCGGCGGCGCGGCACGTGGTGATGATTTCGGTAGACGGGCTCGGGGCAAGCTGGTATATGGCGCCGCCGCCCACCCTGCGTGTCCCGAATCTTCGCCGGTTAATGGACGAGGGCAGTTATGCCGAGGGCGTGGTGGGCGTGTATCCCTCGGTCACTTATCCCTCTCACACAACTCTCGTCACCGGCCGTCTGCCCGGGGAACACGGAATCTTCACCAATCTCTCCTCGCGCCAGGCGGGGAAGAATCCGAACGACTGGTTCTGGTTTGCGAGCGCCATCCAGGTGCCAACGCTGTGGGACGCTCTTGGTGAGCGCGGGCTTACCACGGCCGCCGCCTTCTGGCCGGCAACGGCGGGCGCGCACATTACCTGGAACATCCCGGAGATCTGGGATCCGCAAAAGGCCCTTGTCGGCGATCCTCTGTACGTCGCCAAATACGCCACGCCGGGCCTGCTCTTCGAGGCCGCCTTGGAGCTCGGCCCACCCCGGCAGGGCGAGGACGAGGACACGACGCGCGCGAACCTCGCGGCCTTCCTGGTCCGTAAACACAAACCGAACCTCCTGCTGCTGCACCTGGCAGGGCTCGACGATGCGGAGCATCGCCACGGACCGGGAAGCGCTGAAGCCATGCCGGCGCTCGAGAAGACCGATGCGCACCTGGGCGAGATCCTCGATGCCATCCGCGCGGCGGGGCTCGCGGACGCGACGGACGTCTTCGTCGTTTCCGACCACGGATTCCTGTCCGTCGAGCGCGAGGTGAATCCCAACGTGCTCCTGGCCAAAGCGGGGCTGCTGCAGGTTGACGACCGGGGAAAGGTTACCGGCGGAAAAGTCGCTACCGTGGCGAACGGCGGATCGTTCTTCATCTACTGGCCGGAGTCCGAGGACCTGGCTCGCGAAGTGGACGCGGCCCTCGAGCCGTTACGTGGGGATGGAGTTCTCTGGGGGGTGCTCAGCCGGCAAGCAATACGCGACCTGGGGGCGGAGCCGGCCATCCGATTGGCTCTCGAAGCAGCGCCCGGAGTGGAGTTTGACGACCGCGCGAAGGGCGAGGTCACGCGGAAGCTGGGCTCTGCGGCCGGAACACACGGCTACTTGCCCTTCCGCGCTGGCCTTGAATCCGCGTTCATCGCCTGGGGACCACATATCAAAAGCGGTGTGAGTCTCCGCCGCATTCGCATGACGGCGATTGCGCCGACGGTATTACGGGCGCTCGGGATCGAGCAGCAGAGACTCGGTCCGGACGAGCCACTCGAGGAGATTTTCAAGTAGTGAAATCGGGAACCTGACGATGAGCGTTTTTGCCGCTGTTGACATCGGCTCCAACTCAGTGCGCCTCAAGATCGCCCGCGTGGTGCACCACCGACTTCAGGAGATTCACGAGGACCGTGTAGTCACACGGCTGGGCGAGTCCGTCTTCCGTTTCGGCGTGCTCTCTCCCGAAGCGATGGATGCCACGGTCAACGTGCTCCGGCGGTTTCATCGCGCCGTGCGGAAATACGCTGCGGACCGCGTGCGCGTGGTCGCCACAAGCGCCCTGCGCGACGCGCGGAACGCCGCCGCGTTCGTCGCCTGGGTGCGCTCGGCCACAGGATGGAAAGTCGAGACGGTTTCCGGCCTGGAAGAAGGCCGCCTGATTCACCTCGGCCTGCTGACCCATTCCAACCTGGCGGCCTCCAAAATGTTGCTCCTCGACCTGGGGGACGGCAGCTGTGAGATGACGATTTCCGAGCGCGGTCACATCCGCAACATGGTCAGCCTGCCGCTCGGCGCCGTGCGGCTGACCGAGCAGTTCCTCCCCCACGATCCCCCCCCGGCCCATCGAAGTGCAACGGCTGCGCGAGGACATCGGCGAGGAGATCGATGCTGTCCGCCGGCGCATTGTGGCGGCGCGGGTGAGACTGATGGTTGCCACCTCGGGGACGGCCGCAGCCCTAGCAGGCGCGGTGCGCGCCATCGATCGCCGCAGTCGCGGTCTGAAGGGAGGGCCGGTTTCTCGCGCCGTGGTGGTGCGCTTGGCGGACCAGCTCGCACGGTTGGATGTCAAAGCGCGGGCCAGACTGCCCGCGATCGGACCGCGCCGTGCGGAGATCGTCGTCGCGGGCGCCTACGTTTTTGCCGAACTGATGGAGCGATGCGCCTTGCCGAGATTCCGCTATTCGCCCCTGGGGCTGCGCGACGGGATTCTGGCTCAAATGCTGGCTGAGCACGACCGGGCGACGGCGACGCGGCGCTGCACGACGTCGGAAGCTTCATCAACCGCAGTGGACGCCACCGCCACACGCATTATCTGATTTCCGGCTCCGAACTGTTCGGCTTCACGCCCGATGAACGCCAGATCATTGCGGCGATTGCGCGCTATCTGGGCAAGTCACGACCGGATCCAGCGGACGGCCCGCTGAAAGTTCTCGCCAGCCAGGATCAGGAGCGCGTTCCCAGGGCCGTGAGGTCTTTGGCCGCGATTTGGTTGCGGACCTCGCTTGAATCGCAGCGGCCCGCCGGCGGTACATTGCGCCGCCGCTAGGTCGAATCGAGCAAATGTCTCACCAGCCGCTCTACCTCTTCCTCAGCCAGACCCGGAGGTTCGAAGTAGGTCTCCCAGGCCACGTCGGGAAATCCATGACGGGTCAGCCGGGCGGGTAACTGCTCGCGGATCAGGGTGGGGGATTTCGCGGGGAGATCACAGAGGATTTGAAAGATGACCTGGTGGAGCGGTTCTTGCCAGCGATAGGATCCGAGTGCCATCCTCACTTTGTGATTGAGATCGCCCTCTCCACTCCCCTGACATAGGAAACGCAACACTTGCCGTTCCATTTCTGCGCGAGGGTTCTCGTCGGGTTGGGGCATCGGGAGAGAGTCTATCGTGACGCTGAGTAATAGGACCACTCGCTGGCCCAGGCAGCCACTCGCAGCCAGTATCGGCCGAACATCACCGCCTGTTGGATCACGAAGAGCAGTGCGACAGTGAGCGGGGCACGGTAGTTTTCGAACGCGCCGTGCTCTCCCGGGGAGTTGATGAACGCCCACGGCGTGAGCAGCCAGTACAGACCGAGCAGCGCCACACCGGCAAGCGCGGGCAGCGCGTAGACAGCACTCGCCCTGCGAAAGCGCCGGAAAGCGAAGCCGCAAGAAGCGAGGAAGGCTTCGACGGCGCTCGAGCCGTCTTCCAACACCAGTCTGACCCTCGCATAGTCCATGACGAGATTGACGAGACAGAGCCCGAGGAGCATGGCCAGATTCACACCCAGCCGCAGAGCAAAAACCGTGCGGTCGCTCTGCCAATCGTACGAGGCGTCCGCGATGAAATGATCTAATCCCTGTCTGAACACGCGGAACACAATCCAGTAACAAACCAGTCCCAGGAACATCAGGCGGAGGAGCCGCCAGGCGTACCGGCCGGTATCCTGAAAGAAAGCGCCCAGGGAGAAGGGTGTATCCACTTGGCGGAGATGGCCGAGTACGCCTCCGGCGAGGATCGCGTTGAGTGGTATGGAGACGAGGCCGATAATGGAGATGAGAGCTGCGTACCGGTCGAGTGAGCCCGGGCTGTTGTGCGAGAAATCGATGAACCAATCGAGCGAAAATCCCGAGGCAAGTTGCCGGCTCATCAGGCTGTAGCCGGTGAATCGCAGGATACCGCGGTAGATCGGGATCGCGGCGACGGCGGCCAGACCGAGGTTGACGAGATAGAGCACCCAAATCGCGGGACGGGCCCGCCGCGCGAGGCTGAAACCTTGTCTGAGAGCAACTCTCATTGGCAACCTCCGGGTCGCAACCGCGTCAGCGATTCGACCGTCGTTCATCTCGGATCTCGGCGCATTCGCCGAGCGAGCCCCACCAACGTTCAGCTGAAGAAACTTGCCGCCAGGAAAAGGTTCTCGATCCAGAAGATCAAGCGCACGTACCACTTCGCGGCGGCGCGGTTGTCCTGCTGGGCTGTCCGGCTGTTATTGGTGAAGTTCGCGTCGAGGGCGAGTTTTCCCTGAGGATCAACCTCGGCGGACGCGACCGGTTTGTCGTAGACGAATTTGGTCCACCGGTACTGCCCGTCCCACTGTTCACGCGCGACGCCGCCATCTTCGAACCGGACAACGATGTCGACAGGCGCCACGGCTTCGCCCAGCCGCCGGACTACAACCGTGGAGCGGTATCGTTTATTCGCGCTTTTTTCAAAAACCTCACGCGCCGCCTCTTCTTGATGGATCACCTTCTTGCCGCCTTCGTCATAAATGCCCACCTTGCCCTCGAGGGGAGTCTTGATGATGTCGGTGACCGCGTAATCGGCGATATTCGAGTTGAAGAAGAATTGCTGGAAGAACCAGTCCATATTCCGACCCGAGACCGCGTTTACCGTCTTGATAAAATCCTTCAGCGTCGGATGGCGATACCGCCAACGCTGATGATAGGTGCGCAGGACGCGCGCCATGGTTTCCGGTCCCAGATAATTCTCGAGCGTGCGAAGAGTGGCGGCAACTCGGTCATAGGAATTCACCCTGTAGCTCGTCCCGTTCAGATACTGCCAGCCCTTTCGGACCAACTCGTCGTCCTTGGCGTCGTCCAGGTAGTCATTCCGCTCGTCGATATAGTCGGCGGACTGGACGCAGGAAAGGTATGCGCCCATGGGAATCTCCCCGACTCCTGCAAACGGAAACGAGGGAGCTTGCACGCGCAACCACGGGAAAAGTGGCACGGGCATACCGAAGAGGCGCGTGTAGGCACAGCGCGGCGGGTAGGCCACGTCCATCACCTTACTCGTGGAATAGGTATTGAACCCCTCGTCCAGGAACGCTTCTTCGAATTCGTTGTTGGCCACCAGGCCGTACCAGAACTGATGGCCGAACTCGTGCACCGTGACGCCTTCCGGATCGGAGGAGCGGTCGCCCGGCCAGAAGTAGGTGCCTCCGGTGATGAACGTGGGATATTCCATGCCCCCGCTATTCGAGTGGCGCGCGGGATCGACGAGCGTCAGCGTATCGTACGGATAGGCGCCATACCAGAGTCCGAAATACTTCAGAGCGTTGAACACGGCGCGGAAATAGCGGTCCGCCTGGCTGCGGTGGTCAGGCTGGAGGAGGAGTATCACCTGCACATCACGCAGCGCGACTTGGTCGGCGGGCAGGCCGAGGATTCGTGTCCAGGTGACGATTTCATCCCCCCGCACTTCTTTGCCCCATTCGAAGGGTCGAGTCAGCCGGATGAAGTGTGGGCTGGCGGTCCAGGCGAAATCGTGGACGTCCTCCTGGAAAAGGTTGTACGTGGTCGTGTCGTCGTTGTTGTGATGCTCGCTGCGGAGGAATCCCGTCGCGCCGACGACATACCGGGAGGGCACCGTCAGCTCGACGTCGTATACGCCAAAATCCGCAAAGAACTCGGTGTTGGCGTGAAACTGATGGCAGTTCCAGCCGCCTACCGTGCGGCCCCGATCGCCGGGGCCTTCGTACACGCCGATTTTGGGAAACCACTGCGCAACGAAGAAGTAATCATCCACGTAGCCCGTGCGCGCGAGGGCGCGGGGGAGCTTGGACGTGAAATCCACCGCCACTTCGATGCTGCCTTGAGGAGGGATGGGCTGCGGCAGCGCGACGCGCATGACGGTCTGATCCGCGGCGTTGTCGCCATCGGGATGGACAAATGATTTGGAGGAGGTCAGGTCCGGTCCGTTCACGATCTGAATCCTGTCCACGTCAACCCAACCCCATCTGTCCTGCTCCGTGCTGGCCTTCCACTCGCGGAGCCGTTCGGGCCGGCGGCTGATCGCGCTCTCCCGCATGAAGGTACTGTCGATATTCTTGAATGCGTTCAGGTAGAGATGGAAGTAGAGATCGGGGATGGTGTCTGGCGTGTGGTTTTTCCACACCAGCGCGTAGCGTCCCTTGACGGTCCGCGTGGCGGGATCAAGCTTCGCCGCCATCGTGTAGCGAACGATGGGATTCTCCATCCGGGACTTGTAGCTTTGTGCGGAAGCACTCGTGCCGGGAAGACTCAACGCAATGACAACGAACACGAAGTGCTGGCGGGGGATTCGCATTGTCCCTCCTGCTGGCTGGGCGGTGACCTCGCGGGCCTCTCCATCAGTTTTCGGAGAGGACGGATTCTAACAGATTTGCTGCGGATTGGTGCGCGCCCGACTGTGCGTCCGCCGCTAAGTGGGATTCGGCGGATTAGAGGAAACGTTGGCCTTGTCGGGAGAGCTCGGGCCGGAATCAACCCCGTGCGCCTTCCGGGTCGGGAAGACGTACCGGATCGTCAGGAAAACTCCGGCGAGCAGGGCAAGCCCCACCAGTTCCAGCGTCAGCCCGCGCAGCAACTTGCTTTGGGGGAGATGCAGTCGGTCGCGCACCTGAAGCCAAATGCAGTTCTCGTAAATGAAGGGGGCGACCGTGCAGTCGCGCACGGCGCGGCTGGCGGCAGCTAGGATGAGCGCGATAGCGAGAACTCCGGCCAGGATTCTGAGGACCTTGAGCATTGTCTGGTCTGGCGCCGCCCCGATCACCGGGAGCAGTGGAGCATTCTACCTGCATGGTGCACGGAGGAAAAGAGCGTTAGTTAGGAAGCATCTTGCCACGGCATCTCTGCCCAGCAAGGGGACGTCGCTGTCATCCACACAGGTGAGAATGCTTCCGCCAAGAAGTACGCAGGCCCAGCCCAAACTCCCTCGAGCTGAACCAGGATTGATCGGTTTTGGGCAGGGGAAAACCCGCTGCGACTTCGAGCGTTTGGAGCCTAAATTTCGCGCGGTGCTGAGTGCCGTCCGCCAGCGTGAGCGTCAGCAGGCGCCAGCGCATCCGATCCCCCGTGTGAAGTAGGACGGATGGTTCGCTCGGCATGGCGCAAAGAGCAGGCTCGGACGAGAACGAAGAGACACGTAGGTAGGAAGGCCAGAAGAGTCAGTCCCCCCATGACCCAACCCAGGAAGAGCAAGAGGCTCTGATAGAAATGCAGCAGCGCTTCTGGATTGATGCCGGGGAACTCGTTCACGTCTGCCTCCTTCATTTCGCGACAAGATCCACAGACTTCGCAGAGCGGGAAAGGCCTACGCTGCGCCCTTCGGGCGCCTTGGAGTGCGGTGGCTCTGCCACCGCTTTCTGCCGCCGAGACGCTGCTCGTTGCTCCTTCGGAAGCACTGCCCTGGACCGTCCGGTACAGGGGGCGGTGCTTTCCACCAGCAAAGCGGCAGCAAGCTGCCCCACTCCAAAGGGGAGGCGACACGCTCGACTCGTTTCGCCTCCCCTGACTTAGTTCACTTTGCCTCCCTGACCGGCGGCAGGAAGTTCTCCAACACCCAGACTTCAGAGTCCGTGGAAGCGCCACCCCTGTTGGCGAAGGCAATCCTTCGCCCGTCGGGACGGATCGTTATGGGGAAAATGCCCCACCTTTTCTGCAACCCCATCTTCTCGGGCTTGCCGCCCTCGACGGGTATCCGCCACAGATCCCAGACCCGCAAGTCGGACGGCTGCGGTGCGCTGAACACGATGTATCGCCCATCTGGGGTCCACATGTGATCGCCACCAGCCTTCGTTTCCCCGAAGCTCCAAATCTCCTTGGCATCCCCACCTGAGGCCGGCATGATCCTAAGTGACCTCACTCCGCCCCGCCCGGCGTTTTCGAAGGAGAGCCAGCGGCCATCCGGGGAAAGCGCTATTCGGCTTCCTCTTTCCAGCGTGGGGAACCGATACAGTTCCCGCTCTTCGCCGGATTCGAGGTCGCGAACCACGATCTGCGAGAAACCCTCCTTGGTGTTTCCGCGCGCAAAGAAGTGCTTCCCATCAGGACCGTATTCGCCATCCGAAACTCGCTCATCGGGGCCGATGCGGAGGATGCGGGTGATCTCACCCGTCTGCAGGTCGATGCGGTAGACGCCCGTTGGCGAGATGCCTTCCGAACCGGCGAAGCTGATAAACCGGCCGTCCGGAGACCATTGGGGCCCGTTAATGTATCGGAGCCCCAGCTTCCAAATCTCCCTGTAGAAAACTCGCTCCTGCCCCGTGTCCAGGGAACGAATGCAGAGTGCATTGCCCCTGTTTGTCGGATAAGGTGAGTTGCCCCGCCTGGACACGTAGGCCAGGTATTTCCCGTCGGGAGAGTAAGAGGGTGAGAAATTCCCTCCCTCATATCGCTCAATCGCCTTCCTGGGAGAGCCGGTTACCTTTCCGGTCTTGGGGTCGAGGTCGGCGATGTAGACGTCCTCGGTCGCCCTGACCACGCCATAATAGAGGGCACCTTCGCGGGTGAGCCCCATCGGCAGGATGCGGTCGATACCAGGTCTTACCAGTTGCGGCTCTCCCTGTGTTTTCCCGCCAGCAACGCCAACAACCCACAAGCCGAGGGTGCCTGTCCGATCACTGGCGAAGACGATCCACCTGCCATCCCGCGACCAGCCGAGCAGGTAGTCATCGGCGGGATGCTGGATCAATGGAGTTACTTGCCCGGAGTCAATCGACATGAGAAAGATATCTCGCTCCGGAGACGTGTCATCGGGCAGGCGGTCGTAGGCGACGTAGCGGCCGTCAGGTGAGAAGCCCGCGGAGATCTCGCGTTTTATATCGGTGAGCACCCGGGTGGAGCCATCCGTCGTGGAGATCAGGACCATCTGGCGCGGCCCACTCCTCCGCGAGATTGACGCTAGAATTTGCCTACCATCCGGCGACCAGCCTAAGACCCCCAGCTCCTCTCCGGCACCTCTATCGTAATGAGAGAGAACTCGAGGCTTGCCACCGTCGAGCCCAACGACCCTCAACTCAACACGCGACTCTGCGCCCGACCCGATGTACCAGGCATAGGCGACTTGCTTGCTATCGGGTGACCACCTCGATTCCTGAGCCGACTGGAAGACTGCGGAACCTTCGTCCCCTTCAGTACCCTCGTTCGTAAGCCGGCGATCCTTGCCGGTCTGGAGATCCCGCACGGCAAGATCGCCCGTATGCCAGTCCCAAAAGTAGAGATACCGGCCGTCCGGTGAAACTGCGCCGCTCGGGGCGTCCGCCGGTGGATTCTCTAACCTGCGAGCCGTTAGCGTCGTGGGGCTCGGACCAGCCAGCGCGGCCAGCCGGGCACGCGCCACCTTGGCCTGCTCAGACTGGTCAGCGTAGTCGCGCACCAGCCGCTCGTAAGCTTTCCTCGCTTCATCCTTTCCCAACTTCTCGTAGCACTGGCCCATCTGGAGAAGGGCTTTGGCGGCGACGGTGCGACTCGCACCGGGCTTGGCGAGAATGGTCTTGTAGATCTGGATGGCTTCTTCCAGTTGCCCGTCCACCATCTGCTTGTGGTACGCCGCCTGAAGCTGCACCTCCGGGTCATCGGCCTTCTGCGCCACAATGATTGAGGCTCCCAAAAGGCTAGCGAGCAGCATTGCTGCCGGGAACAGCTTTGTTCGTTGGTTGTTCATTGTCGTCTCCTCCATTCATGCTGGAGGCAGGCTAAACTGCGTGTATCAGCTTCCAACAAAGGAGCTGTCAAGATTCTGCAAAGTTCGTGACATGGTTTCGAGACCTCTTTCAGGGTCACCCTCACCTGTCCGTCAACTGACGGACACCCTCTCCCAGGGGGAGAGGGCTGGTTCTCGGTGAGCCTTCCGCCTACTTTCCAAGCGGCCTCCTCCCCGACAGAAAGCCCTCAACGCAGGACCAGGCGAGGGAAGAGTGCCGGCCTCAAGCGTGGCGCTGCCATTCTGATTCCTTACCCGTCAAACCGGTACCCGATGCCGCGCACGCTGATGATGTACCGCGGCTCGGAAGGCTGCGGCTCGATCTTCTTGCGCAGGTTGGTGATGTGGGTATCCACGACGCGATCGGTGACGGCGATACCGCGTCCCCAGACTTCATCCAGCAACCGGTCGCGACTCAGCACGCGACCGCGAAGGCGGATGAACGCCGCGAGGAGCTTGAACTCGATGGGAGTGGTTTCAATGGGCTTGCCGGCGCGGCGCAATTCGCCCCGGGTGAAATCCACTTCGACATCGCCAAACCGATAGGTCTCCGGCGTCTCGGCCGCTGCGCGCCGGAGAAGGGCCTTGACGCGGGCGCGCAGCTCGCGTGGGCTGAAGGGCTTGGTCACATAGTCGTCGGCGCCCAAGTCCAGACCGAGCACCTTGTCGGATTCCTGGGTCTTCGCCGTAAGCAGAATGATCGGCGTGCGAAGCCCGGCGCGACGCAGCTCGCGACACACGTCGAAGCCGTCTTTGCGCGGCAGCATGATGTCGAGGATGATGAGGTCGAAGGATTTCTCCTGCGCGCGTTCGCTGGCCGTCTGGCCATCGCGCGCCACTTCCACCTCGTAGCCTTCCAGCTTCAAGTCGTCTTCGAGGCCAAGGGCAAGCGTGGGCTCGTCTTCAACCACCAAGATTCGCGCCATCGTCACTCCTTTGCCACCTTTTGGTTTGTAGCGCCCGCCTTCAGGCGGGCACGGAGCCGAGAATTCCTGATGTCGGGCTGAAGCCCGGCGCTACGCAGGAGGCAGCAGGATTGAGAACGTGCTCCCCTTTCCCGGCTCGCTCTCCAGCCGGATTTCACCACCGTGGGCGGCCACGATGTGCTGGACCATGGTCAGACCCAGACCCGTGCCCTTGATTCCCGCCGCGCGAGCACTCGCGGCACGAACGAACTTCTTGAAGATGTTCCGCTGTTCTCGCGGGACGATCCCCAGGCCTTGATCACGCACGCGAATCGCCACGCGGTCTGTTTTGCACGCCACATCGACCCAGACGGTTTTTGAGTCGGGGGAATATTTGACGGCGTTGTCGAGCAGGTTCCACAAGGCTCGGCCCAGGGCTTCCGCGTCGGCCCGAACGCGCGGCAGGTTGGGGCGGGCGGCGATCTCGATCTGGTAGCCTCGGTCGCGAACCTGTTCCCCGAATTCTTCTGACACGCTGCGCACCAGCGCCCCGGGGTCGATCCACTCCATGCGGTACTCATGAGCCCCGGCTTCCATCCGACCGAAGTCCAGCAGATTCTCAACCAGCCGGTGGAGGCGCTCGGTTTCGCGGCGGAGTCCGTCGTAGTAATGCTGGCGTCGGTCTTCGCCTGCAACCCGGCCGTCTGCCAGCAGTTCGCTGAGCTGGCGCAGGCTTGCCAGCGGCGTGCGGAATTCGTGCGAGACGGCAGAAACGAAATCGGCCTGCAATTGCGCGACTTCAAGCTCGCGCATGACAGCCCGCATCACGAAGTAGCTGACCACGAACACTAGAAGCAAAATCAAAAAGAAGCCCGCCATCAGCAAGCGGCGCCGCGCGGCGAAGTCGCTGCCCTCGGCGGCGGGGTCGGCACTCACCACGCGGAGCGTCCAGGGCAATTGCGTCTCGGCCGGCGTCCGCGCCACGGACGCGCTAGCGGTCGTCACGGTGCGCCCGGCTACCGGATGACCCTCGGCATCGGTCAGCGCGATGAGCGCGTTCTGGCGGCCCGCGAGGGGTGAGAGCGGGGCCAGCCACTGGCGGTCGACAAAGGCGGCCTTCGCGATCATTCCTACGAGCCGGTCAGCATTGCTCTGTCAAATCAGAGTTACCGACCGATCTCCCAGCCAGAGGCACTGACGCCCTGCCCGGCTTCCCGCACTCTGCCGGGTACGCTGCCACTCGTCCCACAAGGCGTGCAGGCCGGCGGCAAGTGCCAGAGCTTCCTGTTCGGTCTCCGTAGAGGCGGGATCGCGCCGCATCCAACGGCGGTTTTCCTGCGAATAGAAGGAGTACGCAGCGCGTGTGAGCTGCCACCGCCCCTTGCGCAAGTCAGCGTATATACTGGCACCCTCGCGCTCCAAGTCTTTAGGACGCTTCAGCTCTTCAAGCAACGCGCAGCGAGCCTCGCGAGCCATAAGCTCCGCCGGTAATCCTCCCACGGGAGTGTCTCCGAGTTGGCTGAGCTGGGTGTAAACGCCGAGGGCCTCCGACGGCTGACCTGCTTTCCGCAGGGTCCGCCCCAATCGCAATAACCCTCCGGCGCGAACCGCCAGGTCAGAGGAACGGGTCAGCGCCCGGTAGACCTGGGCCGCCTTCGTCAAGTCCTTCTCTTTGAATTCCAGCTTCTCACCGTCCGCAAACGTTTTAACAGGGGGCTCTTTGAGTGTCGGCACAATCGGGTAGTAAGGGAGGTTGATCGGAGGTCTGACGACCACCTCCTGGGGGATCATCACCGTGAGAATAGCTTGGGGAGAGATGGTGTCCGCGAGGCGTGAGGCTTCCACAACGGCTTGGGAATTTGGCGCGGCCAGCAAAGCTGCCAAGTGATGTTCAGATTCCGCCACCTTACTTAAAATTGCCGAGGCCATCAGGTCGGCCACACCGTTGAGCCGTTCTTGGATACGTTGGCGTTCGAGCGCGCGCTCCTGCTCAAGCAGGTGCCAACCCAGCCATCCGAGAGCGGTCGCCAGGACCAATACGATTCCCAGAAACAACACGATGGGCTGCCGCGGTGGACGAAACCAGTTTGCGGTTGGCATCAACCTGCCCGGTAAATGCGCAGTGGCCATTATAGCTGCGAGGAACAGGATGGGATGAAGGTTCTGTCAGAGTTGCGTCAAGCGAACGACCGGCCCCATGTGCGCGGTGGAGGTGAGTGGTGATCGAACCCGTCGCCGGTCGCGCCACGGCCTGGGGCGACGCGTCTATCAGATCGAAGACTCGAGTCGGGAATCCGCGCGCAGGTTGGTGCCGCGGGACGGAGTTGAACCGCCGACGCCAGCCTTTTCAGGGCTGCGCTCTACCACCTGAGCTACCGCGGCACAGTTTCTCATTGTCGAATGGATTGGATTTCCTGTCAAGAAAGCCCGCGGCGGGCTCTCCGAGTGAGGCGGGAAAACAAACCTCAGGTGGGGCTAATCCGACTCCCAATTGTCGGCAGGGAACTCGACGCCCCAGAAGCGATGCGGTTCGACCCACTCCATACCCACGCGGCCATCGCCGGGGGTGTTCGGCTTGCCGACCCACACAACCTCGAACTGCGCCACCCGGTTCTTGTCCTTGGTGCGGACGGAGATCTCCTGGCCGAGGGCGAGCTGGTAGGAAGTCCGCACCGAGAGGCCGTGTTTGCTTACCGTGAGCGTTTCCGTCTCTTCGGCGAAGTTGAAGCCGTCGGCGTCGACGCCGCTCAGGATGATGCGTGCCCGATGCGGAACCCGGCTCGTGCGGCGGCGCTCTGAAGACTGGTTGGCGGGCATTGGCTCAATCCTTCCGTGTGATGATGCGTGCCTTTGCGTCGCGGTGGAAAACGCTGGGTCGCCCGCGGTCGGCGGAAAGGGACCCCTCTTATCTGAGAGAGGTGTCGATCTCGTGCAGCCAGTCGGGGCGCTTCAAGACTTCGCGCGGCTTCGAGCCATCCGGCGCGCTGACGATGCCGTCCTTTTCCATCATGTCGATCAGTCGCGCGGCGCGGCCGTAGCCAAGCCGCAGGCGACGCTGCAGAAGTGACGTCGAAGCCTTGCCGGACTCGACCACGATCCGGACGGCCTCGTCGTACACTTCGTCGAGCTCTGCGTCGGGTTCCTCGTCGTCAAACATTTCGGTGCCGCGGTCTTTATCGCGGAACGGCTTCAGGAATTCCTCATTGTATTGCGGGTGCGATTGCGATTTCCACCAGTCTACGACCTTGCCGATTTCCTTTTCGGTGACCAGCGGCGCGTGCAGGCGCAGCAACCGGGCGCTGCCGGGGGGCATGAAGAGCATGTCGCCGCGGCCGAGCAGGGCCTCCGAGCCGTTCGAATCCAGGATGGTCCGCGAGTCCACCTTCGAGGCTACGCGGAAGGAAATCCGCGAGGGCATGTTGGCCTTGATGAGGCCTGTAATCACATCCACGGACGGCCGCTGCGTGGCCAGGATCAAGTGAATGCCCACCGCGCGTGACATTTGCGCCAGGCGCGTGATGGACTCCTCGACGCTCTGCGGCTCGACCATCATCAAGTCGGCCAGCTCGTCAATCACAATCACGATGTAGGGCAGCGGACGCTCGCGCTCGCCGCTCGTATCGAAAAGGTTCAGCGTCGAATCCGGCTCGAAGATCTTGTTGTACTGCTCGATGTTGCGCACCCCGTGCTCGGCGAGTTTCTTCAGCCGCTCCTCCATTTCGAGGGTGGCGCGGCGCAGCACGTTCGCGGCCTGCTTAGGTTCGGTGACGATGGGCGTGAAGAGGTGCGGGATGTTTTCGTAGAGACCTAGCTCCAGGCGCTTGGGGTCGATCATGATGAACTTCACTTCCTCGGGCGTGGACTTGTAGAGCATGGAGACGATCATGGAGTTGATCGCCACGCTCTTGCCTGAGCCCGTGGAGCCCGCAATCATCAGGTGCGGCATCTGCGTGAGGTCGCCGACTTTGATCTTGCCCGTGATGTCTTTGCCGAGGCAGAGGCTGAGTTTGGATGCCGACGCCGCGAACTCGCTCGACTCGACCAGTTCGCGCAGGTGAATCGTCTCGCGGTGCAAGTTGGGAACTTCGATGCCCACCGTGGATTTGCCGGGGATGCGCTCGATCAGGATCGATTCGGCCTTGAGCGCCAGGCAGAGGTCGTCCACGAGGGTTGTAATGCGGCTGTACTTGATGCCCGCTTCGGGCTTGAACTCGTAGGTGGTGACGACCGGTCCGGGATGAATCTGCGTCACCGTACCCGTCACACCGAACTCGTTGAATTTATCCCGCAACCGGACGGCGCGCTCTTTCAATTCCTCTTCGTTGATGGCCTGCTCGCCTTCCGGAGGGCGCAGCAGCGTGGCGCTGGGCAGCTTGTAACCGTGCGCGCCCCGGCCGACGATCTTGGGCGGAGGGGCGGGTGTCAACTCGTCTTCAAGCCCCTGTGCGCGAGCCACAGACACTCCAGGGCTTTTGGCCCGCAGCAGGTCCTTGATGCTGGCTGGCGCGGCGGCGGGCTGGCCGGGCGCAGGCTTTGCCGCGTCCTCGGCCGCGGGCCTCGCTCCGACTTTCTGGATCACCACCGGTTCTTTGCCGACCACGCGAGCGCGCTCCACCTGTTTCCGCATGCGCTCACGCTGGCGAGCCTCACGCCAGGAATTCCAGCGGGCCGCCAGGGCTCTCAGGAACGTCAGCCGCGCGGCGAGGAAAGTCGCCGCGGCGGAGAATGAAAAGCGCGTGACGAGAAATAGCGAAGTCAGGAAGGCTGTGCCGGCGACGATGATGGCGCCCACGTGATTGAAGACGTGGACGAGCGCCAGCGAGAAGAGGAAGCCCGCCAATCCTCCGCCGCGAATCAGCCCGCTCACGCGCGGCGTGTAGGGGAAGAGTTCGACCAGCGTGGCCAACGATCCCGCAAGCAGCGCGACGCCAGCGGCCTTCGTCCAGGGCGCTCCGAACGGGCGCGCGAGCAGCATGCGAACCCCCGCGATCAGGAGGGTGGCAGGAACCAGAAAAGCCACCCAGCCGAATCCCTGGAAGAGCAGGTCGGCGCCATAGGAGCCGACCAGACCGATCCAATTGTGGGCGGACGTCGCGGAAGTCGCGGTGTGGAGAGACGGGTCGTTGGGCCGGTATGAAACTAGGCTGAGCAGGGTCAGCACGCCTGCGACTGCAAGCAGGAAACCGATGAGTTCCGTGAGGCGGTGAGGGTCTAAGAGAAAGGATTTCGTGCCCGCCGAGGAGTCGTTCCGGACTTTACCAACTGTGCCTGCGGAGGAACTGCCCATGTTCAGGCCTCGCAATGATGTGCGGGGTCCCCGAGATGGAAATACCCCGCTTGAGGCTTCGGCTTGCAGCAAACCGCTGAGCGAAACCTGGCTCCTGCGCTTAGGCGTGACGCAATCCCCAACCTAGCCCCAATACTAGCACGCCCAGCACAACCCGGTAAACAATGAAAATTCTGAAAGTTCGGTGTTCCAGGTAGCGGATCAGGACGGCGATGACCAGGTAGCCGACCACCGCCGCCACCACTATTCCCATGACGAATGGGAGCACCATCTCGTGGGGGATCCCGGTGTGGCGCATATCCAGCCCTTTCTTGAGCGCTGCGCCGGCGATGATCGGCGTGGAGAGCAGGAAGGAGAAACGCGCTGCGGTATCGCGTTTCATGCCCCGGAAGAGGCCCGCAGTCATGGTGATGCCTGACCTGGACACGCCGGGGATAACCGCCAGCGCCTGGGCCGTGCCCACCAGCACCGAGTCAACAAATCCCACCTGCCGGAGATCCTGGTTCCGGCTTCCGGCGCGCTCCCCGGCCCACATCAACAGGCCGACAACCACCAGCGCAACGCCGATCACCATCGGCGAGCGAAGCTCCTCCTCCGCGGCATGCTCGAAGAGCCAGCCGGCCACGCCGGCCGGCACCGTGGCGGCGGCCAGGAACCAAAGGAGCCTGCGGTTGAGACCCAGCCCGGGGTTCCCGCCCCAGTTACGGCCCAAGAGCGTGCCCAGCATATCCACCCAGTAGCGCCAGAAGTAGACGAGCACGGCAACGAGTGTGCCGGCGTGTAGCGCCACATCAAACGTCAACCCGGGGTCTTTCCAGCCCAGCAGCCAGGGAAAGAGCGTCAGGTGCGCGGTGCTCGATATCGGTAAGAATTCGGTTAAGCCCTGAACGATGGCAAGGACGACGGCTTGATAAAGAGGCATGAATCTCCGATTGCGTGACTGAGTGATTGGGGCATTGAGTGATCAAGCAAAGGTCCGTTGTCCGCAGTCCGTTGTTGTCTGCAACGGACAACTGACAACGGACAATCCAAACACAGGCATCAAACTTCCAAAATCACCGGGAGGATCATGGGCCGCTTCCCGGTTTCCTGGTCGAAATGCTTGCGTAAGGCGGTGCGGATTTTCTCTTTGATCACGCCCCAGTCGCCCACTTCCTCGAGGTTGGATTTCTCGATGGTTTTGAGGATGACCTCGCGGGCGCTTTCCACGAGTTCCTGGGCCTCATCGAGCGGCACG
>Ga0315280_10000845_pt1 | contig 55406 bp, 51 predicted proteins | sample YL17G06_40_MG_FD_203697 | JGI IMG/M metagenome (GOLD analysis project Ga0315280, IMG submission 203697) | Sediment microbial communities from Yellowstone Lake, YNP, Wyoming, USA - YL17G06_40 | ecosystem: Environmental > Aquatic > Freshwater > Lake > Sediment | place: USA: Wyoming | collected... | reverse complement strand
TCGCTTGCGCTTCGGCTCCACCAGCCTGCGCAGAGGACTTGCACCTCCAAGATGCCGAACATGCCCGGCACACTTCGGTACGGCCCTTCGGGCCTACTCAGGATGAGCGCCGGGCGGTCCCAGTTCCTTGACCCCCACCGACGCGGCAAGTATGCTTCCGCGTGCCGGCGACATGCCCCCGTCGTCTAGTGGTGAGGACAGCAGGTTTTCATCCTGCAAACAGGGGTTCAATTCCCCTCGGGGGTACCACTTCGACAGCCCGCTGGTGGGCGGGTAGCTCAGTTGGCCAGAGCGTCTGGTTTACACCCAGAAGGTCGTGGGTTCGAGCCCCTCCCCGCCCACCATTCCCCCTTCCTCCTCCTCGCTCCGGCCGGCGTATAATGCGCCCCGGGCTCATGCGCGGAGCCCCACACACAGCGGGAGGAAAGCCCCCTCACATGGACAGGACCAAGATCGGAGTCATCGGCTGCGGGAACATCAGCGGCGTCTACCTCAGTGCCGGCAGACGATACGAGATCCTCGAAGTCGCCGCCTGCGCCGACGTGGACATGACACGCGCCGAGGCAAAGGCGAAAGAGCACGGCATCCCCAGGGCCAGCACGGTCGACGAGCTGCTCACGGACCCCAACCTCGCCATCGTCCTCAACCTGACGCCTCCCTTTGCCCATTGCGAGGTCGCCACACGGATCCTCGAAGCCGGCAAGTCCGCCTACAGCGAGAAGCCGCTCGGGGTGAACCGGGCCGAGGGACAGAGCCAGGTGGACCTCGCTAGGTCAAAGGGCCTCCTGCTCGGCTGCGCGCCCGATACGTTCATGGGCGCGGGCATCCAGACGTGCCGGAAGGTCATCGACGACGGCCTCATCGGCGAGCCGGTGGGCGCGGCGGCCTTCATGATGTGCCACGGGCATGAGAGCTGGCATCCCGATCCGGAGTTCTACTACATGGAAGCCGGCGGGCCGCTCCTCGACATGGGGCCGTACTACATGACCGCCCTTGTGAACCTGCTCGGTCCCGTGAAGCGCGTCACCGGCTCAGCGACGATCACCTTCCCGGAGCGCACCATCACCAGCCAGCCGAAGAACGGCACCGTCATGAAGGTCACGTGCCCCACTCACGTGGCCGGCGTGATGGAGTTCGCGAGCGGCGCGATCGGCACGCTGATGATGAGCTTCGATGTGTGGGCCGCACGCGTGCCGTGCATCGAGATCTACGGCACCGAGGGGTCGCTCGCGGTGCCGGACCCGAACGGCTTCGGTGGGCCCGTGACCGTCTGGCGCAAGTCGACCGGCATCTGGGCGGACGTGCGGCACACTCACGGCTACGCTGACAACAACAGGGGCATCGGCGTGGCTGACATGTGCTACGCGATGAGGTCGGGCCGCCCGCATCGCGCGAGCGGCGACCTCGCATTCCACGTGCTCGACACGATGGTCACCATCTACGACGCTTGGGACGCAGGCAAGTGGGTGGACGTGGCGAGCACATGCGAGCGGCCGGCGGCGTTGCCGCTGAACCTGAAGCCTGGCACACTTGATGAGTAACCTCGGGGGCGGCGAAGGAGGCGCGCAACCGATGAAACGCAGGGAGTTCATCTCCACGTCAGTAGCGGCGCCGCTCGCGGCCGTCGGAGCTTCGATCCTCACTTCGGGGCGCGCGCACGCCGCAGAGCTGCCGCGGCGCAAGTACGGCAAGGAGGGTTTCGAGCTATCGGTGATAGGCTTCGGGGGGATTATCGTATCTGGCGAGACGCAGGAAGACGCGAACCGCATGGTCGCGGAGGCGGTCGAGCGCGGCGTCAACTACTTCGACGTCGCCCCGACCTACGGCAACGCTCAGGAGCGTCTCGGGCCCGCGCTAGAGCCGTTCCGCAAGGACTGCTTCCTCGCATGCAAGACGGAGAAGCGCGACGCCGCGAGCGCCCAAGCAGCCCTCGAGGAATCGCTGAAGCTACTGCGCACCGACCACGTCGACCTGTACCAGTTGCACGGCCTGACGTCGGTCGAGGAGGTCGAGACGTGCTTCGCCGCGGGCGGCGCGATGGAGGTCTTCACGGCCGCGCGCGACAAGGGCCAAGCGCGTCACCTTGGCTTCTCCGCGCACAACGTGGAGGCGGCTCTGCGGGCGATGGACCTCTTCGACTTCGACAGCGTCCTGTTTCCTCTCAACTGCGTGTGCATGATGAACGGCCAGTTCGGCCAGGACGTGCTGGACAAGGCGAAGGAGAAGGGCGTGTCGCTGCTCGCACTGAAGGCACTCGCCTGGACGCCATGGCCCGAGGGCGCCGAGCGCACGTACCCGAAGTGCTGGTACGAGCCCGTGGCCGACAAGGAGAAGGCCCGCCTGGCGCTCCGCTACACGCTAGGGTTGCCGGTCGTGGCCGCCGTTCCGCCGGGTCACTGGGAGCTCTTCAACCTGGCTGTCGACGTTGCGACGGCGTATGAGCCGCTGGAAGAGGGCGAGCGAGACGAGCTGAAGACACTCATCGCCGGCGTGACGCCGATCTTCGGGCATGAGGCGGTGTAGGGCAGGCGGGTCGTTACATTGTGGCAGCGTGGCGCCCTGACAACCTCACCCCCGGTCCCTCACTGCGCTCGGGACCACCCCCTCTCCGCCAGCGGAGAGGGGGAACGGCCGAAGGCTGGGGGGTGAGGTGGAGCCGGCCTAGCGCTATCGCGGTACATGACGGGGAGTGAGCCAGGATGATCATAGTCGCGGCTGCCGCGTGCGTGTGCGCGGCCACGGACGACACGGCCATCGACAGCGCCACGCTCGACCGACGGGCCGCGCCGTACCGGGGCTGGCACTACTACCCCGACTTTGTCATCGGCCCGGACCCGGGTGTGGCGGGGTACGGCAACGTCCACATGACGGACTGCCCCACCGTCTACCAGTTGCCTGGGGACGACCGGTGGTACATGAGCTTCATCGGCTTCGATGGGATGGGCTACCAGTCGTTCGTGGCGCGGAGCAACGACCTCGTCCGCTGGGAGCAGCTCGGCCTCGCGTTCGGCTACGGCCCGGAGGGCGAGTTCGACCACGGCGGGCGCGTGCTCGGCGCGTACCTTTACGAGTCCTACGACATCAAGGCGCCGCGCACGCTGAAGCGGCACAAGGGCCGGTTCTGGTCCCTGTACGGAGCCTATCCACTCCAGGGCGGCTACGAACTGCGGCCTGGCTACGAGGGCGTCGCCTCCAGCGACGACGGCCTCGCCTGGATGCGTGCGAGCGACCGCTACATCCTGTCGGTCCATGACGCCGACTGCGGTGAGTGGGAGAAGGACTGCATCTACCAGCCCTGGCTCGTTGAACGCGACGGGCGCTTCTACGACTTCTACAACGCGGCCAACGGCGGCATCGAGCAGCTCGGAGTCGCCACATCCCTCGACCTGATCCACTGGGCCCGCTACCCCGGCAACCCCGTGCTGCGCAACCGCCCTGGTGGGTACGACGAGCGCTTCTGCTCGGATGGCAAGGTCTTCTGGGATACCGACCACTGGGTCGTGTTCTACTTTGGCGTCGACGGTAGCGGCCACGCACACGTGATGATCGCGTTCTCGCGCGACCTGGAGCATTGGACCGCCCACCCCGAGCCGCTGTACAAGGCCGGCGGCAACCCGAGCGGCATCGACGCGCAGCACGCGCACAAGATCTCGCTAGTTTACCGGCCGGACAACGACACCTTCTACATGTACTACTGCGCCGTCGGGCCCAAGGGCCGTGGCATCGGGCTCATCACGAGCAAGCCCATCGGTCCCTAGGGGCGGACGGCGTATCAGCGCCAGGGGGTTGGATCGTGGAAGTGTGCTTGGTCGTAGGGATCGGCCCTGTCGTGGCGCTGGCCACGGTCATCTGGCTGGTGGTCCGGCTCGCGAGGGAACCCGACACAATGGGAGCCTGTGCGACGGGCGTTGTGCTCGGCGGTCTGGCGGGGATGCCGCCCGGGTTCGTGGTAGCGCTGCTGGCGTACGCTGCCCTTGATAAGTCGGGCGACCCGTCAGGGGTCACTGCCGCAATCATTGTGGCCATCTTCGCGGGCGCCGCTTTGGGGGCTGCGGGCGGGGCTGTCGGGGGGTACTACCTCGCCCGGTGGTCCGCCCTCTACGGCTTCGAGTTGGTGATCCTGCTGTCGGCCCTGGGCCTTGGCGCGCTCGGGCTGGCTCTGTCGGGAGTCATCGCATCCCTAATCGGCTTTGCGCCCTCCGGCAGCGCGGAACGGGCGATCATCGCCGTCGCCGTCGCAGCTACCGCGGGCTGGTTGGGGGCCATCGCGGGGGCGGTCGTGGGGCGCTTTCGCTCCACGGAAGCAGCGTAGGGACCAGAGCCCGCCGCGGGGCGACGGACCAGCGACACTTAGGAGACTTCGCTGTGAGCAGACCGAACGCGCCGTACTACGGGGCCGCGTACTACCCTGAGGACTGGCCACTCGAGCAGATAGACGCGGACATTGACCTCATGAGAGCCGCGGGCATGAACTGCATGAGGATCGCCGAGTTCGCATGGAGCAGCATGGAGCCGAGCGAGGGCGAGTACCGCTTCGACTGGCTCCACGTCGTCGTCGAGAAGCTTGGCGCTTCAGGCATCGCGGTCATCATGTGCACCCCGACGGCCACACCGCCGATCTGGCTCGTCGAGCGCTGGCCCGAGGTGCTCTTCGTGACCGATGAGGGCAAGCGGATCGGCCACGGCGCGCGGCGGCATGTCTGCCCGAACAACCTCGTCTACCGCGACTACTGCGCGCGCATCGTCGCCAAGATGGCCGAGGAGTTCGGTCAGGACGACCGCGTCATCGGGTGGCAGATAGACAATGAGGTGTACGCCGTAGGGAGTTGGCCGCCCCGGCCGTGCTGCTGCCCGACGTGCGTCCAGCTCTTCCGGCGGAGGCTGCGCGAGCGCTACGGCACCGTGGAGGAGCTCAATCGCAGCTGGTGCCTCACGCTGTGGAGCCAGGAGTACCGCTCCTTCGACCAGGTCCCGACACCGAGGCGCGAGATCTGGCACCACCCCTCGCTCCTCGCCGAGTGGTCTGAGTTCGCGAGCGACTCCTACTCCGAGTACATCACACACCAGGCCGACATCCTGCACTGCCTCACAAAGCACCCCGTCGGCACCGACATGATGCCCTTCTCAGGCGTGGACTACGTGCAGAGCCACCGGTCGCTCGACCTCGTGCAGTTCAACCACTACAACGAGATGGACAACCTCTGGCGCGCGGCATTCTGGTTCGACTTCATCAGGCCGCTCAAACGCGCGCCGTTCTGGAACACCGAGACACAGACTGGTTGGAACGGCAGCGTCGCGATCAACGGCGGGGTCAAGGAGCCGGGCTGGTGCCGCGCCAATAGCTGGCTGCCGATCGCGCTCGGCGGCGAGGCGAACCTCTACTGGCTCTGGCGGCAGCACTGGGCCGGCCAGGAGCTGATGCACGGGGCCGTCGTATCGAGCAGCGGGCGCCCGCTCTATATGTGGGACGAGGTCAAGGAGATCGCAGCCGGGCTTCGCGCGGCCCAGGGGTTTCTCGGCTCGACTCGGCCCGCCGCGAGCGGCCTCGGACTCCTGTGGTCCCAGCGCGTCGCGCGCGGCTACCAGTGGCAGCCCGTCCTACCCGGCTTCCACTACGAGTCGGCTCTGCAGGATCGCGTCTACCACCCGATGATCCAGGCTCAGCTTCGCCCCGACCTCATCACCCACGACGCGGATCTTGGCGCGTACAGCGTGATCGTGTGCCCGTTCATGACGACCCTCGACGAGGGCGACCTACGCGAGCGGCTCCGCGTGTGGATCGAGGCGGGCGGGACCCTAGTCGTCGGGCCGATGACCGACATCCGCAACATCGACCTGGCGAAGTATACTCACGCGCCGTTCGGGTGCCTCGAGGAGTGGACGGACGTCCGCTGCAAGCAGTCGCTGCCGGGCATCCCGCGCGAGTTCGGGCTCAAGTGGACCGCCGACGGCCGCGAGGCGACCGGCTCCGTGTGGTACGACGGTCTCGAGGCCGGGGGCGCCGAGGTGCTGGCGGAGTACACCGATGGGCCGAACGCGGGCCTAGCGGCCGTGACTCGCTCGAACCTCGGCAAAGGCCAAGTCATCCTCCTCGGCACGATGCCCCAGCCGGACGACCTGACCGCGCTACTCGTCTCGCTGGGCGCGGTGCCGGTGGCCGATGCATCGCCGAACCTGCTGGTCGTGCCTCGCGAAGGAGACGCCGCCGGCCTGGTCGCGGTCGAGCTCGAAAGCAAGGCGGCGACCCTCACCCTCCCATCGCCGATGCGCGACGTGCTCTCCGGCGACACCTGCTCCGGCGCCCTCGATCTGCCACCCTACGCGGTGGTGGTGCTGGAGGCCGTCTAGCCGCCCCTGGGAGCGCCGGCGTCCTCACGGGCACCGTGGGCGCGAATCCCAATTCGCCCTGCCAGTGCCCCCTCGCCCTGACCCCCTTCGACTGTGCTCAGGACATGCTCTCCCCTCGGTGAGGAGCGAGGGAACAAGAGCGGCAGGCCGCGGGGCGTCCACCCCGGAACCACCCCGCGAACCCCTGTTGTTGCCTCGCGCTATCGGTTGGAAGGAGCACACAATGCCCAACCTCGGTGTCGCTGTCATCGGTGCCGGGTTCATCGGCCCGGTTCATGTGGAGGGCCTGCGGAGGGCCGGGCTGACGGTGACCGGCATCCTCGGTGTTGACCAGGCGGAGTCGGAATCGGCGAAGACGACGCTCGAGCTGCCGAGGGCCTACACCGGTCTCGACGAGGTGCTGGCCGATACCGACGTGCAATCCGTCCACATCGCGGTGCCGAACAGGCTCCACTTCGAGATGTCCAAGCGCGCCCTGGAGGCCGGCAAGCACGTCATCTGCGAGAAGCCCCTTGCGATGAACTCGCGCGAGTCCGCCGAACTCGTCGAGCTGGCGAAGAAGACGGGGCTCGTCGCCGGGGTGAACTACAACCTACGCTACTACCCGCTCTGCATCGAGGCCGCGGACATGATGCGCCGCGAGTCGCTCGGGTCGGTCTACTCCGTGTGCGGCAGCAACGTGCAGGACTGGCTCTTCTACCCGACCGACTACAACTGGCGCGTGCTCGCGGATGAGGGCGGCGAGCTTCGCGCGGTCGCTGACATCGGGACCCACTGGCTCGACCTCGTCCACGCCATCACCGGCCTGGAAGTCGAGTCGCTATGCGCGGACCTTGCGACCTTCCACAAGCAACGCTACCGCCCCAAGGGCGAGGTGCAGACATTCAAGGGTAAGGATGAGGAGCCCGTGAAGGTCGACCTCGAGACCATCGACATCGACACCGAGGACCACGGCTCGATCATGCTCCGCTTCGCCGGCGGCGCGCGCGGCGTGCTGTGGGTGTCGCAGGTGACCGCGGGCCGCAAGAACAGGCTGAGCTTCGAGCTCGCCGGCTCGAAGTGCGCCATCGCATGGTGCAGCGAGAGCCCGAACGAAATGTGGATTGGCCACAGGTCAAGGCCGAACGAGGTCATGCTGCGCGACCCGGGGCTGGTGTCGAAGGCCGCTGCACGGTTCGTCAACTACCCCGGCGGCCACAACGAGGGCTTCCCGGACACGTTCAAGCAGTGCTTCAAAGCCTTCTACAGCTACATCGCAGCGGGGGACTACTCGGCCCCGCCCACCTACCCGACATTCGCCGATGGCCATCGCGAGGTTCTGCTCTGCGAGGCGATCCTCCGGAGCCACCGCGCGGGTGGCTGGGTGTCCCTTGAGGGGTGATGACGCGATGAAGCTCGGATTCGTGAGCGCGATCCTGCCTGACCTGTCGCTGGAAGAGGTACTTCGCTTCGCGGCCGAGACGGGCTACGACTGCGTGGAACTCATGTGCTGGCCCAAGGGCAAGGCCGAGCGCCGCTACGCCGGAGTGACGCACGTCGATGTCGACGGCTTTGACGAGGCGGCTGCGGCGCGCGTGCGCGAGCTGCTCGCGTCGACAGGCGTCGGCATCAGCGGGCTGGGGTACTACCCGAACCCGCTCGCGCCGGACCGCGCCGAGGGCGACACTTACGGGGGGCACATCAGGAAGGTCATCCTCGCCGCCGAGCTCCTCCGCGTTCCGGTGGTCAACACGTTCATCGGGCGCGACTGGACCCGCTCGGTCGACGACAACTGGCCGCGCTTCCGCGAGGTGTGGCCTCCGCTGATCGCGTTCGCGGAGGAGCATGGGGTCAATGTGGCGATCGAGAACTGCCCGATGCTGTTCACCGGGGACGAGTGGCCGGGGGGCAAGAACCTCGCGCACTCGCCGGCCGTGTGGAGGCGCATGTTCGAGGAGATCCCGAGCGCGAGCTTCGGGCTCAACTACGACCCGTCGCACCTCGTGTGGCAGCAGATGGACCCTGTTGCGCCGATCGCGGAGTTCGCGCCCAGGATCTTCCACGTCCATGCCAAGGACGCGCGGCTCGACCGGGCCCGGCTCGACCGGGTCGGCATCCTCGCGTACCCGAACGAGTACCACACGCCGAAGCTGCCCGGCCTCGGGGACGTTGACTGGGGGGCGTTCTTCTCTCTCCTCTCGGATGCGGGCTACGACGGTCCTGTGTGCGTTGAGGTCGAGGACCGCGCGTTCGAGGGGACCGTCGAGCGCAGGAAGGCCGCGCTCGCCCAGGCCGAGACGTACTTGCGCCAGTTCGTTACCTGACCTTAGGGGAGGCAGAAGGGAGCCAGGCGAGATGACCAGCGCCATGTCGCGCCGAGCGTTCATATCCAGATCCACCAAGACCGTAGTCGCCGGGCTGGCGATCCCGGCGATCGTGCCCGCGACCGCGCTGGGGAGGCAGGGCCCCGCGCCCTCGGAGCGCATCCTCACCGCGCACATCGGCTGCGGTGGGCAGGGCTCCGGGCTCATCAAGGGGTTCAAGTCCACAGTCGCGGCGGTGTGCGACGTTGATGCCACGCGTCTCGCCGCGGCCAAGCAGCTCGCGCAAGAGCAGTCCGGCCGTGAGCCCCTGACCTACAGCGACTTCCGCCGGGTCCTCGAGAACGACGACATCACCGCAGTCGTCGTGGCCACGCCCGACCACTGGCATGCGCTCATCACCACACTCGCGTGCGAGGCCGGCAAGGACGTGTACTGTGAGAAGCCGCTCGTGCATACCATCTCCGAGGGCAGGGCTGTCGTGAATGTCGCGAAGCGCACCGGGCGCATCGTCCAGACGGGCAGCCAGCAGCGCTCGGACGCGAAGTTCCGCACAGGCTGCGAGTACGTGCGGTCGGGCCGCATCGGGAAGGTCCACACTGTAAGGGTGGGGCTGCCCGGTGTGAACATGGACGGCGACCCCGCCCCGGACAGCGACCCGCCGCCGGAGCTTGACTATGACATGTGGCTCGGCCCCGCGCCGGGCAGGCCCTACAACGTGCGCCGCGTGCACTACTTCTTCCGCTTCTTCTGGGACTACGCGGGCGGGCAGATGACGAACTTCGGCGCCCATCACCTCGACATCGCGCAGTGGGGCCTCGGCACCGACGGCAGCGGGCCGGTGTCGGTCGAGGGCAGCGCCGGCTTCCACCCGACCGGCCTCTATGAGACGCCCCAGTGGGCGGAGCTGAAGTACACCTACGCCGACGGCACGCTGCTTCTCTGCACCCTCGGCAAGGGCGATCCCGCGGGCACCGTCTTCGAGGGTGAGAAGGGGACGATGCACCTCGAGCGAGCAGTCCTAGAGTCCGACCCGCCGAGCATTCTGGAGGAGCCGCTCGGCGAGGGCGACGTGCGGCTCCACAAGAGCGACGACCACATCGGCAACTTCCTCGATTGCGTCAAGTCGCGCAAGGAGCCGATCTGCGGCCCGGAGATCGGCCAGCGGAGCTCTAGCGTCGGGCACCTCGGCAACATCGTCGCGAGGACCGGGCGGCCGCTGAAGTGGGATCCGGAGACCGAGTCCGTCATCGGCGATGAGGAGCAGGCGGCGATGACGCGTCGAACGTATCGCGCGCCGTGGTCGCTGCCGACGGAGTAGTTGGCGAAGGAGCCGGAGCCATGCGCGAGGTGCGCTGGGAGAGGATGTTCCAGGACGAGCTCGAGCAGGCGTTCGCCGAGTGCCCGCTCGTGTACTTCCCCTACGGTCTGTGCGAGCCGCATGGGCCGCACAACGCACTCGGACTCGACGGCCTGAAGGTCCATGCGATCGCGTGCCTGGCCGCTCGCGAGCATGGCGGCATCGTCGCTCCGCTCGACATGTGGCACGTCCACGACCTGGGGCTCTACTCGTCGTGGGGGCACGCGGTCATCGGACCGGTGGAGCGCTCGTGGATGACGGCCATGCCGCCCTGGCAGCACTTCCGCAACGTGATGTACCACATCCGCCAGGCCGACGCGCTCGGCTTCCACGGTGCCATCTTGCTGACAGGCCACTACGGCCCGAACTGGGAGGACCTTAACGACCTCATCGCGCTCCTTCAACCGCGCGTCGGAACGCGCCTGTGCGCGCTGCCCGACTTCGAGGCGAATACGCCGGGCTTTGACAACGACGGCCGAAGCGGCGGCGACCACGCGGGCAAGGTCGAGACTTCGCTCATGTGGGCCCTCGACCCGACGTGTGTCGACGTATCGCGCATTCCTCCGGAGGACGCGCCCGGGCACCACTTCGCGATGGGCCGGAACGCTCGCGAGTCCGACCGTAGGGTGGGGGAGCGGATGGTAGCTGATGAGGTGCGCTACCTGGGCGCGAAGGCCCGCGAGCTGCTTGACCAGTACGCGGCGCTGGAGCCTGAGCACGGCATGACGACCTTCGCGGACGTGGAGCGCATCTGGGCGGAGGTCGTGAAGCCGGCGATGAGGAGCTTCCGCACGGTGGGCGGCGAGTCCAACGCGGTCAACCCGCCTCCGGAGGGCTCTCCCTGGCTCGCGAACTGGCCCGTGCCGAAGGAGTGGTGAGCCTTCTCCCTCTCCCCGAGGAGAGCACATTGTGGGGGCGGCCCAACGTGGCCGCCCTGGGCGAGCACATTAGCTCGCCCCTACGCCCGCTCGCGGGGAGGGTTGGGAAGGTGGCGCCCTCGGACCGCCCCGTACCTCAGCACCCCTGCTCCTCGAACAGCGATGACCCGCCCTCCTCCTGCATCTCCGGCGCGGTGAGGGCGCGCGGGGTCGACTCGACCGGGGCTGGCTCGGCGATGTCCTTCGCCGCCTCACCGGCGGAGCCCAGCTCCCGGAACCTGCGCGCGGTCACGAGCACGCGGCCCTCCAGCGTCCCGACGGCGCTGTTGTAGTGGTCGACAGCGCTGCTGAGGCTCCGCCCGAGGCTGCTCCAGTGCTCCGCCAAGACGCGCACACGGTCGTACAGCTCCGCGCCGAGCCGGCTCACCTGCGCGGCGTTCTCCGCGATGGCCTCCTGGCGCCAACCGTAGGCCACGGCTCGCAGAAGCGCGATGAGCGTAGTCGGCGCCGCGGGAATCACGCGCTGCTGAGTGCCGAACTCAATGAGCGATGGGTCGTGCCTGAGAGCTTCGCTGAAGAAGGCCTCACCCGGCAGGAACATCACCACGAACTCGGGGGTGGGGCTGAACTGCTCCCAGTAGGACTTCTGACTCAGCTTCGTGACGTGCTCGCGTATCTGGCGCGCGTGTCTTAGCAGACAGGCCGTGCGCTCCGCGTCATCGGTCGCCTCCGTCGCCTGTAGGTACGCCTCCAGCGGGGACTTCGCATCCACCACCACGGACTTGCCGCCCGGCAGGTGCACGATCAGATCCGGTCGTAGGCGCCCGCCCTCCGTGTCCGCGCTCTGCTGCACGTCGAAGTCGCACCGCTCCAGCATCCCGGCCAGCTCGACGACGCGGCGAAGCTGCATCTCGCCCCAGTTGCCCCTCACCTGCGGGGTGTGCAGCGCTCTGACGAGGTTGCCCGTCTCCGACCGTAGCTGTATCTGGTCCTTGGTCATCGATTCCAGTTGTTGGCGCAGCTCGCCGTAGGCTCCCTCGCGCTTCGCCTCCAGCTCCTGTACCGCGCTCTGCACCTTCGTGAGCTGCTGGTTGATGGGCTCCACCAAGCCCTTGATCGTCTCTTGGCTCGTGGTCAGGTCGCCGCGCGCCTGGGCGAGGACGCCCTCAAGCTGCCCCTTGGCGAGTGTGAGGAAGTCCTGGCTGCTCTTGCTGAGCGCTTCAGCCGACAGACCCCGGAATGTCTCCGTGAGCTTCTGAGTCGCCTCCTGGAGCAGGCGCAGCTTGTCCTCGGCCGCGCGCCGCTCCTCCTCCGACCGGGCTCGCGCGCCGGCGAGGTCACCCGTCAACCGCGTCACCTCGGTCTGCAGGGCCGCACTGCGCTCCTCGGCCTTGATCGCCGCGGCCCTGGCCGCCTCCAGAGCGTCGCCTGCGGCACGAAGCGTCTCCTCCAGGCGCGCCTTGGCGACGGATGCCTCCGCCACAGCCGCGTCTCGGGCGTGCGAGGCCTTCGCGCGTAAGGCGACCCAGGTTGCGAGAGCGCCGACCACGGCTCCCAGCAGCAGGGCCAAGACGGGCAGTAGAGCTTGCATGTGAGCACTCCTCGCCGATCGCGCTATGCGCTGGCTCCCGCGCCCGGCAGGATCAGCTCGTCCCCTCGAATGCCGGCAGCTTCTCGCCCGCGAGCTGACGGAGGATCAGCTTCTCCGCTTGGCCCAGCGCCGCCTCGAGCTTGGAGGGGTCTCCGATGGTATCTTCGGCAGGCTTCAGTCCGAACACCTTGACAAGCTCCCATACGTTGACGCCACGGTCCGCCAAGTCCTGCCGACCATCAACCAACCAAGCGGCAGGGCGGTCCCTGCCAACGGCGCCGAACGACCCGGGCACGCAGGTCAGTGCCGCTGTCCGTTGGGTGCTTCGATGCCGACGAATGCGCCAGCCTCGCGCTGCTCGGCGCCGCATTCAGCCCTCCCGAACACGGAGCTCCTCCTACCGCCGGATGAAGTTCTGCGTGAAGTAGATACCGTTGACACTCTCGGCGATGCCGAGCCCGGCCGCCTGCCACTCGGCCCGCAGGATGTTCGCGCGATGGCCGGGGGAGTTCATCCATCCGCGGACGATGGCGTCCGCGAGCTCCTCGTCGGACCGGCCCGCTCGGGCCGAGGTCCAGGCTATGTTCTCGCCGTACATCGTGTAAGAGATCCCCGCCTGTTGGGCGCGGTCGCCCGGCGACAGCCCCTCAGGCGTCTCGTGCTCGAAGTAGTTGCGGGTGGCCATGTCGGTGGAGTGACCCCTGGCGACCCCCGTCACGTCGGCGTCGACAGGTAGTGCCGCCAGCCCGTTCGCGACTCGTTGGTCGTTGACGTACTGGGTGCACAGCGCCTCAAGGTTCGAGAGGTTCGCGTCGCCGCCGTTGCCCCCGCCATCGCCGCCGTTATCGCCCCCGTTACTGCCGCCGTCGAAGGGCGGCAGAGGGATCGTCCCCGAGCAACCCGTCACCACCCCGACCGCCCACACGAAGCAGAGCATAACCGCCACATACGCCGCGACACGCATCGCGCCTGATCCCTTCGTGCCCCCCCGGACGTCGGTAGGACAGTAGCGGATTCGGCGCCACCGGCCGGGAACCTCGCTTCGTCTTGCCGTGAGCGGCCCGAGCGATGCCTTGTGCGGCCGGCAGGTCCTGTGCTATATAACCCGTGTGCCTGGTGCTGAGCCGCGTATGGCGGCGTGCAGTCGGTACGTACGAGGCCGGGTCGATGGTGCTTTGTTGGTCGGCACCGGCTCTGTGCCGAGTGGCGAGGGTAGCTCGCGTCGTGGGTCGGCGTGTGGGTGTGGCCTGTCCGCCCGTCCTCGATTGTGTGCACACGCACGGTGACGTTGGCTCTGAAATGCCCATCAGGTTCGGTGTAACAGCAGGGGACTACGATGAGCCTTCATAGCTGGCAAATGGCCGTCATCGACGATGACCCCCTCGTGCTCGCCGCTGTCAAGGACCTCTTCGAGGGCCGCGGCTGGACTGTCGACACGTACTCCGACGCCGAATCGGCGTCAGAGGCGATGGCAGCGACGATCTACGATCTGGTGCTGGTCGACATCTACCTGCCTGGCAAGTCCGGGCTCGACTTGCTGTACGAGCTGCGGGACAGGTCGTCCGACACTGAGGCGATCGTCATCACGGGCCGGGCCTCTCTCGAGAGCGCCATGCAGGCGATGTCGCTTCGCGCCTTCGCCTACGTCACAAAGCCGTTCGATCTGGACCAGCTTACGCTCGAGGTCGACAAAGCACGGGAGATGATGCGCCTACGCCGGCAGAACGAGACACTCGTTCGACGGCTCGTGGAGCACGAGAGGGAGCTCGAGCGCAAGGTCGCCGAAGCCACGAGACAGCTCGCGGACGCGAACCACAGGCTTGCCGAGGCGAACACCGAGCTCAGCGCGGAGGCAACACATGACGCGCTGACGGGCCTACACAACTACAGGCACTTCACGGCCCGGCTGGGTGACGAGCTCGCCCGTGCGTCCCGGCATGGCGGCAGCCTCGGCCTTGTCCTGTTCGACCTCGATCACTTCAAGAGGCACAACGACACCTACGGGCACGTGTCAGGCAACAAGGTGCTCGCCCTGTTTGCCCGGATCCTCCGCCAGCAGCTCCGCACCCATGACGTGGCGGCCCGCATCGGCGGCGAGGAGTTCGCGGCACTCATGATCGAATGCGAACGTCCCGAAGCGGCGCTCGCGGCCGAGCGTATCAGGAACCACGTACAGGGCATTCTGTTCCCGGGTGGGAGCGATAGGGCCGAGGCGGTCGTTACCGTCAGCGCCGGGGTCGCGGTGGCCCCAGGCGACGGCGACGATGCCGAGGTGCTGGTGCAGCGTGCGGACGAGGCCCTATACGCGGCCAAGCGTGGCGGCCGGAACCGCGTGGTGACTTGGTCCCAGTCCGGACGTCGGCAAGGAAGGCGGGTCATCGTGCCGACCCGGCCCGGGACGCACCTGGCTTCCCGTGGAGACCCCGCCGTCGCCCGCCTCCTATCGGCCGAGGGGGCCGAGCGGCTCCCCGCGCAAGCGGAGCCCCCGACGAGCCCGCCCCCGGAACAGCCGTCTACCCCCCACGGCGGCCCCACGTCGCAGAAGGGCTCCTGATACTCGCGCCACCCCCGCACGTGGACGACCGCTGTGGTGAACACGGCTGCGCGGTCCGCGATGACCCAGATGGTCGCCCCTCGGTTCGGTCGCTCATGGCCCCTCGTGGGCGGTCACACGCACGGTCGCCACCTTGGTCGCGCGGACCGATACGGTAGGCTCGCAAGACCCGCCCGGAGGCTCCAGAACCCGCGCCAGGTACTCGCCCGGCAACAGCTCGATGTCGGCCTCCGCGCCAGCCACGGCGACGGCCGCGGGGAGCGGCTCCTCATCCTCGCGCACCAGGTAGAGGCCGACCCTGGCGCCCGCGGGACCGGTCACATGCACGGACCCAAGAGCCCCTAGGTGCAGCAGCCCATCCTCGCCGGAACGCACCTCCAACCTACGCAGCACTAGATGCGGGTAGGTCCAGACGTCGAGATCGTACGCGCCGGGCAGCACATCCTCCGGCTGCCCGGTCAGCCCGTTCGCGACCGCGCGCCCGGAGTCGGAGTCGACGAGTGTGTACTTCAGACTGCGTTCGGAGCCGTCTTGCCCCTGAATGGTGACCGTGAGCGAGACGAGCGCGCCGAGATGCTCCTCGATCTCGCGCCCGGAGTCGATGTGTACCTCCAAGCCCGTCCCGCCCCAACCCACCAGATCGACGGTGTAGTCAGCGGCCGCGAGATCAGTGGGCTTGTTCGTCGTACCGGCGGCGGCCTGCTCCGTCTCACCGACCGGCTTCGCCGTCCACGCCCAGTCGACCGGCGAGCCGTCGGGCCCCAGCAAGCGGACCACCAAGCTGCCTAGCGGGTCCAGCTCGATCTCCCTGCCAGCCCCGGACGCAAGGTTGACGTTGACCGTACGTGCGGGCCGCGTGAGGGTGGTGATCGCCCACAGGCCGGGGGGTACCAGGAATGGCTGGTTCGTCAGGCCCGAGGGTCCGCGAGTGTCGTCGGGCCGCCTCAGCTCGACTGTGAACATAGCCGGGCTGCCATCCGTGCGGGCCAGCTCGACGTTCAGCGTGGCCCATTCTGACACGTCGACTGTGCGAGTTGCGCCGGCGCTGACCCCGATGTGTCTGAGGTCGAGCAGCGGTGTATCCAGGATCCGCAACGAATACTGCCCGGGGTCCAGAGGCAGCCACTCGCCGGCCCATGCCACACCCACGCGGCGGTTACCCAACTCGGACAGCGCTTCGTAGGCCAGCCCGGGGTCGTACCGGGACGGCAGGAGCAGGCGGACGGCGCCGAACGAGGCTCCGGTCATCGCCAAGGGGCTTGCCCCCACCTTGACCGTGCGCACAATGGGCGGCCTGGAGCCGATGACCGTGCGGTAGACTCCCTGCCGGAGCCGCACCGGCTGGCCGGCCACGGACCACGCGACCACCGCGCCGGTCGCGAGGTCATGGAAAAGCACCGGCGTCGGAGGCAGCAGCACCGGGCAGTCAATCCCGACGGTAGCCGTCGGGGCGTCGGCGGCCGGCGGAACCACGTACCCGAAGGAGAGCCGGCTCCCGCCTCCCGGGGAGCGCAGCACGCCCGTCCGCCAGGTGCCTCTCTCGGCCGCGGAGGGAGCCTGGTAGGAGAGGCCCACGGCTCGACCGATCCGGGCGGAGAGCGCTGCCGCTGCCACTATCGCGGCATCCGGGTTGTCCGCGCGCGCGAGTGTGCCGCCCGACGCGGTGGCCGCCTCCGCGAGCCGGGTATCAGCCCCGCCCAGCGCGAGGCCGTAGACCGGGTAGCCCAGGTTGGGCGCGAGCTCCGCGAGCGTCTCGCCCCCGGCGTGGGACGCCTCGTCGGGGCCACACATGACGACCGCGACTGCGCGCGGACTGCGGAACCGGCGAAGCTCCGTCATGGCCGCGAGCAGCCCGTCGCGCAAGTGCGCGTGTGTGCCCCCGAGGGCTCCCGGCGGCAGGTTCGCCAGCGCTCCTAGGTCGCTCGAGACCCCGAGCAGCCTTACCTCGGGGCCCGCCAGCACGACCCCGACGCGGGTGCCCTTGGGCAAGCCCGCGGCGAGCGCTGAGAGCGCCGCCCGGACCGTGGCCTCGTTGCGCGCCGCGGCCGGCCCGCAGTCGACGACCGCCATCACGGTCCACTGCCCCAGCCCGGCAAGCGTGACAGGCAGCGAGCCGCGCCGCCCCTCTACGACCGTAGCCTGTTCGAGCCCTGCCGTGCCGTCTTGGCCAGGGTCCACCGCGAGCGTCACTGTTGGGTACTCCGACCCGTCAGCGAAGAGGACGGAAGGGGCGCCAACAGCCTGTCCGCAGGCAAGCGCACACAGCGCCAATAGCACGAGCGCAGTGTGGCCGCAGTCTGCGTCGACTGGGGAGTGGCTACTCATCGGTCTCAAACGCCGTGAAGCTCCTCGTCCACTTGGGCATTGCCGCACCGGAGCCCGACTCCAGCAGTTCCTTCCAGTCCTGGTCAGTAAGGCGGTCGGCGATAGGGTGCTTGAACTCGTGGTACAGCGTCGCCGGGCCGAGGGCCGCACGCAGCTTGCCGTCGGGGTCCTGCCATACCACCACGATCATCACCACCGGCCCGAGCGCCTCCTCAAGGCACTGCCCGCTGTTCGTGTCCGTGTGAACGTCCGCCACCAGGAACGACGTGGCCGCCTCCTGGTCCGGGTCGGGGTTCATCCCTTCGAGCGTCTGCCCGATGTCGCGGATGAACGCATAGTCGCCCCGCCCCAGCCACTCGTTAGACAGCTCGCGCTTGGAGATCGCGAGGAGCCGCTCGACCGTCTCGCCCAGCGCGGCCAGACGCCCCGCGCTCGGCTCGTCGAGCACCTGTAGCTCGTCCAACCCACGCTCGGTGAGGCGGGTCAGGGCAAGAAGCTTACCGTAGAACTCAGGAACGGGCTCGACGTAGCCCGTAGGCAGCGGCGGCTGGCCGTGCTCGTCGCCCGGGGCCGCGCCGGCAATCGGCGTGTAGCTCTGCATGGCGTAGAGGATCGTGTCGTGCCGTAGCTCGGTCCAGGACACCAGCGCGGTGCGGACCATCTGAGCCCGCCACTCAGGGGTGCGCATGTAGGATGGGTAACCCTCGGGGAACCGCGTCGACAGCGACCGTAGCGCGTCCAGCCAGCCCCAGTACAGGTTGCGGTGCCAGTCGTCGGAGGGCAAGTCGGAAAGCTCGCCCTGCGCCTTGCGTAGCGCCGCGTCGTAGCCGCGGTACTCGGTGTCTCCCTCCGAGCGTAGCAGCCGGGCGGCGGCATCGCTGCCGAGCGCGGCGATCACGTCGAGGCCGCGGGGGAAGACCCGATGGCCATCGCCCCAGGTGAACGGCTGCCCGGTGCCGCCGTAGGCGCCAACGCGCGGAAAGACGAGCTGCTGCATCACGTACGAGTCGGGGACGAAGCGCTGGCCCATCAGCCTCATGCCCTTGGTCGCGTCGAGCGCCTTGTCGAGCTGCTCGGGCGAGAACGGCGGCATCAAGGTGACGTTGCCCGTGCCCCCGTAGATCCGGGGCGAGCGCAGCGCGGCCACCTTCTCGCGCAGCTTGTCATACATACTCTCCTCGGCCAGCGCGGACCACCCGAAGGCCGTGCCGCACACGGCCTGTAGCTGCTCCGCGTACTCGCGCGGGGTCAGCGAGTCGGACGCGCCGACGAAGAAGGCGGTCACGGCGTAGATCCGCTCCCAGCTCGCGAGCAGCTCCTTGCCACCGTCGCCGTACAGTGTGGCGGCGATCAGCGCGGCCTGTAGGGTCTGCAGCCGCGCTTCCTCGCCCTCGACAAGTGCGTCCGTGATCCCCGGCTCGCGCCCCTTGATGAGCATCGTGATGCGGCCGCACCACATCATGGCCCTGAAGTACGCCTCGAGCGCCGGGCTCTTGGTGTAGTGCCCCCGCGGTACGTACTGCGAGTAGTCCTCGTCATAGCCGAAGATCGGGCTCCGCGCCGGCCCGTCGTGGCCGGCAATCAGATCGAGCTCGGCCGTCACCTGTTCGCGGACGACCGGGTGCGGCGGGCCGGACTGGTGCTCGCCCTCGACCAAAGCGAGCGCGACCGAGAAGTACGCGAGGTTCCTGCGCGCCGCTTCCTTCAGCGCCGGATCTTGGAAGTCGTTGTACTGACGGAGGCTGGCGTCCTGCATCCCGTGGCAGAACCTAGCGAGCATCCCGCAAAACGTGTTCTCCTCGATGGACCGCAAGATCACGTCGAACTGGACGTGGTAGACGTGCAACATGCTCTCGCACGTCACGTAGACGGGATCGTCACGCTCGCCGAGCTCCTTGTACATCGAGATCACGTCATCGGCGTACCTAGCGTCGGTGATGGCGAAGCCCAGCCTCGCTACGGTCTCGTCGAGCGGGCCTCCGCGCGGCCCGGGGAGGTCCGACAGGTTGACGAGCTGCGAAAGATCAAAGGGCAGCTCATTGGAAGGAACGCGCGGCGTGACCGACGCGTCCACGGGCTCATAGAGCTTCCGGAGAGTGTCGACCGGAGGCGGGCCCGAGAGGCTCAGCGTCACCGGCGCGGCGCCGGCTCCGCCTACCACCAACGCTATCATCACCACGGGTAACCAGGGGTACACGCGCGTCATCGTCTCTGTTCCTCCCTCGACGTCCGTCCGTACGCTGACGAATCCTGGGACGGGGCCCTCATGTCCAGTGTTCCTGGCATCGTGCTCCCTTACCTGTCCCTGCGCAGGGGCCGCCGGGCCCCGCGCAGCGGGCAAGGGAGTACGGAACGGCCGGGCGAAGAGCATACAGCCCCGCGACTGCCGGGCCGTTGTGCTGTATAACTGGGGACGCGGCCCCAGTACGCCGGGGCCGACGGATGAGGCGCCGGCGGGGTTGGGCGCGTTCCTAGCCGATCCCGGGCTCCCACCGGAGAGGAGTGCATTGCGCTGAAAGCAGTTGTTCTCGCGGCGGGTGAGGGCACCCGGATGAGGCCGCTCACGTTCACCCGCCCGAAGGTTCTCATGCAGGTCGCCGGTGAGCCCATCATTGGACACGCGTTGCGACGCCTGGCCCTCGCAGGCGTCACCGAGGCGCTTCTCATCACGATGTATCTCGAGGAGAAGGTCGCTGAGTGGGCGGGGAAGACACCCAGCTACGGGATCAGGATCGAGACGCGCAGCCAAGGCCTCGACCGGTACGGCACCGGCGCGGCGACAATGGTCGCTAAGGACTGGGTGTGCGACGAGCCCTTCGTCATGACATTCGGCGACATCCTCATGCCGGACTCCAACTACGTGGCCCTGCGCGAGCTGCACGCCGCCCATCCCGACGCCACCGTGCTCACCGGGTGGTGGAGCGACTCGGTCGGCGGAGGGCTGATCATGGCCGATAACGGTGTCGCGGCTTCCATCGTCGAGCGACCCGCGACGCGGCAGCCCGGGTACATTAACGCCGGCCTCTTCGTGCTCCAGGCGGGCGTGTTCGCGGACATCGACCGTCTCGAGCCGTCCCCGCGGGGGGAATACGAGCTCACGGATGTCTTCCACGCCATGATAGCGCGGGGCGAGAACCCCAGGCTCCTGAAGGTCGACGGGTTCTGGACGAACGTCAGCGGCTCTGCCGAGATACTCGAGGCCGGGCAGGCGACCATGGACCTGTGGCCCGGCACGGGGCAACTGATCGACGAGCCCTGCAAGGTGGACCGCACTGCCACGCTCAGGGGCCGCCTTCGCATCGGCGCGAGGTCCAGCGTGGATGAGGCGCGCATCGGGCCCTACGCGGCCCTCGGGGCCGGTTGCCACGTCCTCGAGGGAGCGACTGTGGAGAACTGCGAGCTGCTGCCCGGATCGACCGTCGGCGAGGGTGCGCACGTGGCCTATGCTCTCCTCGGTGAGGGGGTCGTCGTCGCCGACGGCGCTCGTGCCGTCGGCACGCCGGACCACCCGCTGGCGGTCGCGGACGGTCAGGTATACGGCGCATAGCAGTCCGAGGCGAATCCGATCGGGGGCGCAAGAGTGATGGAGCGACCAGCCGACTGGATGAAGACCCGCGCAGTCCTCGAGGGCATCGCCGACCTGCTCCGGGCGTACGTGGAGGTCGGGGAGAGAGCACTGGCCGATCTGGACATCGGCGACTCCGACGCCATCGACCGGTACATCGTCGCGGCGGAGGCGAGTGTGGCGCAGCTTCCGGCCCTGCAGATGGAGTTGGACGCCTACTGGCCGCCGGACGAGACAGGAGCGCGCGGCCGCGACGGCTTGCCCGACAGCGTTCTGTCGCTCTCGGACCTGGTGTTCGCTCTCGCGGATCGCGCGGCCAGGCTTGAAGCAGCCCAGGCGGAGACGCTGGGCCGTCGAATGGACCGGGCCAGCAGCGCTCTGGTCCTTGCGCGGCTGTCTCGCAGGACCGAAGGTCGCTACCGCCCCGCAGGCCAGGAGTCGGACGCGCGGCTGCTCGACCTCCGGTCATAGCCCGCCGGGTCTGCAGGTCCCGACCGAGCCTGGCGGAACGTGAACTCATGCCGGCCCGCGCACCGTTGTGCGGTCGCCGGTTCAACGATGAGGTGGCTCTACGTGCGGTTCAGCGAAGTGCAGCTTGGCGCACTGCGGGCGATCGGCGACATCGGCGCGAGCAGCGCCGCGACCGCGCTGGCCGCGCTTCTGAAGCAGGAGATCGACATCACAGTTCCGGGGGTGCGTGTAGTGCGGGCCGAGGACATACTGCCCGTCGTGGGTGGCGGCGAGCAGGACGTGGTTGCGGTGTGCTTCCGCATGCAAGGCGATCTCTCGGGCTCGGCCCTCTTCGTACTGCCGGCCGGCGAGGCGCTCTTCCTGGCCGACCGCATGTTGGGCCAGCCCGATGGGACCGCACGGGTACTCGGGGACATGGAGAGATCGGTAGTCTGTGAGGCCGCCAATATCCTGACCGGCTCGTACATCACGGCGTTACGGGACGCCACCGGGCTGACGACCGATCTGAGCCCACCCGCGGTCGCGGCCGCGCCCGCGATGGTGATACTCAGCGAAGCCTCGGTAATGGCCGGGGCCGAGGCGGACTGGGTTATACTGGTCGAGACGTTGTTCCACGTGCAAGGTGGCCGGCTTTCCGCCTATCTGTTCATCCTGTCCGCTCCTGAGGCGATGGAGCGCGCCCTTGGCGCTCCAGGAGCACGGTGAGGCGTTGTGCGCACGATCACGGTTGGTATCTCCAACGTGAAGGTGTCGCGGAGCCCGGATGAGCGGCTGACCGCACTAGGGCTGGGCTCCTGCATCGGTCTGTGCGCGTATGACCGCCGCGCGCGCGTCGCGGGCATGAGTCACATCATGCTGCCCGACAGCGGCGGCAAGCTCGACAACGTTGGGAAGTACGCCGACACCGCTGTGCCCGCGCTGATCGCGGCGATGGAGGAGCTTGGCGCCAGCAGAGGGGCGATGCTCTGCGCCTTCGGCGGCGGCGCGGAGGTGTTCTCCTCCGGCTCGGACAATCCGGCCCTGTCCATCGGTTCCCGGAACATCAGAGCGGTGCGCGCCGCGCTGAGACTGGCCGGCCTCCGTGTCCTCGCGGACGATGTGGGCGGCAATGCGGGCCGGACGATCGCGCTGAGCGTGGCTACGGGGCTCGTGAGCGTTACGCCAGTGGGGGGCGTTGAGAGGGAGATCGCGAAGCTTGGCTAGGTCTGGGCGCGCCCTACGGGGCCGGCCCAGGAGGTAGGTGTTGTCATGGGCACCCAGAAGTTCCGGAACTGCACGCGGTGCGCGAAGGCCTTCGTGGCGACCGCGGCACAGCGCGTCTGCCCATCCTGTGCCAAGGCTGAGGAGGAGCAGTTCCGCGCCGTTAAGGAGTATCTCAACCGCAACCCCGGGTCGCCTCTGGCCCAGGTGGCGGAGGCGACCCACGTCAGGCCCGACGTGATACTGGCTTTCCTGAGACAGGGGCGACTCGACGCATCGCACGCTCCCGCAGACGCGAGACTGGTGTGTGCGATGTGTGGGGCACCGATCCTGAGCGGCAGCGTCTGCGCGAACTGTCACAAGAGGGCGGAGGCCGAGCTGACCCGCGCCGCCGGCGCCCTCGGTCACCAGCAGGGCCACCTCGGGCAGGCCAAAGAGGGCCCAGATGGACGCGGCCCCACGCACAAGAGGCGACAGTCCTGATGGCCCTCGAGCTTATTGCAACCGGGCCGGCCGGGTCCCGGGCTGGGATAGGTGTCCGCGGTGCTTAGAGCCGATGAACTAGCCGCTCGTGTGAGGGACCTGCCTGCCCTGCCGGTTGTCGTGACCGAGGTGATCCGCGTCACCCGCGACCCTGACAGCTCAGTGTACGAGCTTACCGAGGTACTCGCGCGAGACCAGGCTCTCACCGCCCGCGTGCTGAGGCTCGCGAACTCGGCGCTGTTCGGATTCCCCCGACGCATCGCCACGCTGTCCGACGCGGTTGTGCTCCTGGGCTTCCACACGATCAAGAGCTTGGCCATCGCGGGTTCGGCGTTCGGGGTAATGGACCGGGCGGTGGAGGGTTACGGGCTCGAGCGCGGCTGGCTGTGGCGGCACGGCATAGCGGCCGGGGCGGCTGCGCGCTTCCTGGCTCAGAAGTGTCGACCGGCGCTGGCGGAAGAGGCCTTCATCGCCGGGCTGTTGCACGACCTCGGCAAGATCGTGCTCGACTCGTACGTGCGTGCGGGCTTCGAGGAGATCCTCACGAGGGTGCGGCAGGAGGGCAAGCCGTTCCACGCCGCCGAGCGCGAGGTGCTGGGCTTCGACCACGCCGAGGTCGGGGCGCTCGTCGGAGAGGCCTGGTCACTGCCGCCCGATCTGGTGGAGGCCATCCGCTACCACCACACGCCGTCGGAGTGCCACACGGAAGGGCGCCTGGTCGGCCTGGCCCACCTCGGTAACATCGTTGCCCTGGTGACCGGCTTCGGGATCGGAGCGGATGGTCTAGCCACCCCGCTCGACGGCGACACGCTCGCGGCTTGGGGCTTCGAGATGAAGCACATCGAAGAGGCGGTCGCGCAGATGCCCGACGCCCTCGCCGATGCGGACGCTCTTCTGAACCCCGGGTAGGCGGATCGGCGAGAGGAGGCCGGTGTTCAATGGCTACGATACTCATCGTCGATGACGCTATGTTCATGCGTGTCACCCTCAAGAACATACTCACCAAGGCCGGTCACGAGGTGATCGGCGAGGCCGAGAACGGCGAGGAGGCTGTCGCCAAGTACCGTCAACTCCGGCCCGACCTGGTGACGATGGATATCACCATGCCGAAGATGGACGGCATCGCGGCCGTCAGGGAGATCGTGGCGTCCGATCCGTCGGCGAGGATCGTCATGTGCACCGCGATGGCTCAGAGGAACATGGTGCTCGACGCGATTCAGGCCGGCGCCAAGGACTTCATCATCAAGCCGTTCGAGGTGGAGCGTGTGGTCGAAGGGATCCAGAAGGTTCTGGCCGTGTGACCGCCATTGCTGCCGGGTGGCGGCGTTCCGTACGCCGGCCGCTGCCGGGCGCTCTGTGGAACAGGATAGACGAGGGAGGCATTGACGTGAATGTGGCGGGAACAACCTCCGCGCGCATGCGGTGCGAGCTCATCCTCCCGTGTGTTCCCGGCTCGTGCCGCAAGGCCCGGCTGCTGGCGGCCGAGGTGTGCAAGGACGCCGGCTTAACGCCCACCGGCGAGTACCGTGTGCTGCTGGCTGTCGATGAGCTCTGCCAGAACGTCGTACAACACGCCTACGGCGGGCCGAATCCGAACGAGTCGTTTCGCGTCATCCTGACAGGCGGGCCTGGCCGCGTTGAGGTGACTGTGTCCGACAACGGATGCGGGTTCGACTCCGACGATGCGCTCTGCCGTGAGGAGACGATGCACGAGGACCTCGAGTCGCTGATGCACCTGGAGCACAGAGGGCTCTCGCTCGTTGCGTCACTCATGGACTCGCGCGCCATTGAGTCGGTGATAGGCGGCGGCACAACCGTCCGCGTCCATCTAGGCCGGGATGCCGCCGATGGCCAGGCGGTGACCTAGCAGTGTGCCGCGGTGTCAGCGGCGCGACTGGGAGCCATGTGGAGAGGGGTTGGAGGGTGTGGAGTTAAGCGTTCGCCAGGTGACCGGGGCGCCGGGGACCGTTGTGGTCGACGTGGCCGGAGAGGTGGACTCGTCCTCGGCCGAGCAGTTCAGGGAGCAGCTCGTGTCCCTTATCGCCGGTGACACGAAGCACCTGGTCGTGAACCTGGCAGATCTGACGTACATCAACAGCAGCGGACTGGGAGCTCTCGTGGCGGGGTACAGACGTGTGCGAGCCCTGGACGGCACGCTGAAGCTGTGCAATGTGCGCAGCTCGATCGCTGAGGTTGTGAAGCTCATCCGACTGGACAAGATCATCGAGGTACACGACACCGAGGAGCAGGCCCTCGGAACACTCTAGCGGCTCGGGCCTTGTCCGGCCGCCGGACCGAGCGTTCCGGCCTGGGAGCGACCTACATGTGCGAGTGCGCCAGCCGGTCCAGCGGGTCCCCGGGCGTGGGCGCCCGACGCCGGGCCGGCAGCCTGCTGGGAGTTCTCGTTGGACATCGCACAGTATATCGGCCTCTACGCGGACGCGTCGGATGAGCACTTGCGCGCCCTGTCCCGGAACCTGCTCACGCTCGAGACAGACCCCGACGACCAGCCGACGATTCACGAGGTGTTCCGCTCCGCCCACACACTGAAGGGCATGTCGGCGACGATGGGCTTCGACCAGATCGCCGACCTGACCCATCAGATGGAGGGCGCGCTCGACCTTGTCCGCTCAGGGAAGCTCCGCGCCGACCGATCGCTGGTCGGCCTGCTCCTCGCGTGTGTCGACGTCCTTCAGGAGATGGTCCAGCAGGCCATCTCCGGGCACGCCGTCACCACCGACACCACCGAGCTTCGCAAGAGGTTGGCAGCCGTTCGCGGCCTCCCAGCGGACCCCACCCGGGCGGCCGCCGCCCCGGGAAGCATGGTCGAGGCACTGCCCCGGCCTCCCGCTGCGCCCACGGTGCCCGACGCGCGTGTCGCGGCAGGCCAGGTCCCTCACACTCTAAGAGTTGACACCGACAAGCTGGACGACCTCATGAACCTGACTGGCGAGCTGGCCATCGCGCAAATGCGGCTCGGGGAGATCAGCCGTCGATACGCTCTCCCCGAGCTCGCCGATACCGCGCAGGGCATCGGCCGCATCACCGGAAACCTCCAGGCCGTCGTCATGACAGCTCGCATGTGCCTGATCGGGCAGGTTCTCAGTCGCTTCCCCAGGATGGTGCAAGACCTGGCGCGGTCGAGTGGCAAAGAAGTCGACTTTGTGATCCATGGCGCTGACACGGCGGTCGACAGAACGCTGGCCGACGAGATGAGCTATCTGCTTGTCCACCTAGTACGCAACGCGGTCGACCATGGGATCGAGGCGCCCGCGGAGAGGGCGGACGCCGGGAAGGCTCCCCAGGGCCACATAGCGTTGGAGGCTACCCGGGAGGGCGACAGCGTGTCCGTGGTGGTGCGGGACGACGGCGCCGGGATCGACGCGCGACAGGTGCGGAAGCGAGCCGTGAGTCAGGGGCTGATCACCGAGGGCGAAGCTTCCGCGCTCACTGACCGGGAGGCGGTGGAGATCGCCTTCATGCCCGGGTTCTCAACGGTCGAGAATGCCACCGTGGTCTCGGGCCGGGGCGTCGGACTGGACGTTGTGCGCAGCAAGGTCATGGCTCTCGGAGGATCTCTGGAGGTTCGAACGGCAAAGGGAGAGGGTACGGTCTTCAGCGTGCGACTGCCGGCCGTTCTCACGCCGGTTGAGGCCCTGCTGGTCGGAGTCGGCGACCGCCAGTACGCGATCCCACTCGCGATGACCGACGAGACTGCTGCGGAGCGGCCCGACAAGGCCGTTGCGCTTCCTGACGGATGGGAGCTCGCCCCGCCGGGCCCCCCCGTGCCGATCGTTCACCTACGGAGCCTTCTGCGATCGTCGGACGAGCCATGCGAGGAAAATGCCGACGCGCCGGTCGTGGTCCTGCGCAGCGGCCGGCGGCGGATCGTGTTGGTTGTGGACGCCCTGCTCGGGCGGCAGCACATCATCGCCAGGCCTCTGCCCGAGACGCTCGGGAGCCCCCCGTTCGTCAGCGCGATGGCAGTGCTCGGCGACGGCTCGCTCGCGCTGGTTCTTTCGGCCCAACAGATCCTGACGGCAATCGTAGCCTGATCACGGGGGCCTCACACAATGCGGGACATCAGTCTGGGCGGCTCATGGCAGGTCCGGCAAGAGCGCCTGACACTCAGCGGCGAAGCCGGCCTCGAGCAGGTGCGGCAGGCGAGGGATGGCTGGATCGCGGCGCATGTCCCCGGCGACATTCACCTGGACCTCATGAGGGCCGGACTGATGGCGGACCCGAGCGTCGGCGTGAATGCACCGGCCGACCGTTGGCCGGAGAACAGCTCATGGTGGTATCGCACCTCGCTTGTCGTGGGCCAGGACTTCCTCCAACTCGAACGGCAGCAGCTCGTCTTCGACGGCATGGATCTGTACGCACAGGTGTTCGTCAACGGGAAGCTCGTGGGAGAATCGGCAAACGCGTTCGTGCCGGTTTCGTTCGATGTCCGCCGCGCGATCCGCGCCGGCAGCAACGACCTCGTTGTGCGGCTGACGGCCGGTAACGAGCTGGCGCCTGACGACACGCCGCCGGGCCAAGGCCGACAGCCGCACACGCCGGTGCCCGGCGCGATCCCCAATCCTGCGCAACCCGGCGATCCGTTCGGGCATCGGAACTGGTTTGGGCGCAAGTGGCTTCGCAAGCCGCAGGCCTCGTACGGCTGGGACTGGCAGGAGGCTCTGCCGAACATCGGCATGTGGCGGGACGTCCGCCTCGAGGGCCGCACGTACGCTACGCTGGAGGACATCCGCCTCGACACGCTCAGACGGAACGGGCGGGTGAGCCTCGAGCTGGAGGCCGTCCTGGAGAACCTGCACCCCTGGAGCGAGCGAGCGTGCTCCCTGGAGCTGACGATCGCGCCGCCGGATGGCGGTGATCGGGTTGAGCGCAAGTACGCGGTCGACGCCCCGCCCGGCCGCGTGCCGGTGCGGGATCTCATCACCGTGCCGAACGCGAAGCTGTGGTGGCCCAACGGCATGGGCGATCAGCCGCTCTATGAGGTAACGGCCCGGGTCCTCGATACGGAGGACCGGGTCTGCGACGACGGGCGGTTCCTCATCGGCTTGCGCACCGTCGAGCTCGACCGCAGGCGCCTGGCGGAGGGGAGCCGATTCTGCGTGCGCGTCAACGGGCAAGACGTGTTCTGCAAGGGGGCGAACCTCTGCCCCCACGACATGATTCTGGCGCGCATCCCCGACACGAAGCACAAGGCCCTCGTGGCCGAAGCCAAGAACGCGCACATGACGATGTTTCGGATCAACGGCGTTTCGGTGTTCGAGGCGCCCGCGTTCTACGAGGCCTGCGACCGGGCCGGGATCCTCGTATACCACGATCTCCCGTTCACCTGCGCTACCTACCCTGATCACGACGAGCGGTTCCGCCAGGTCGTGCGCGACGAGACGGAGGCGGCGATCAGGCTGCTCCGGCACCACGCGTGTATCGCCATGTGGTCCGGAGGCAACGAGTGTATCTGGGGCCTCTGCGACTGGTACAACCCGGATCGCTCGCAGCCGATGGATCTCGGCGGCTCGCGACTCTACAACCAGGTGCTGCCGGATGCGTACCGTCTGCTCGATCCCAGGCGCCCCTACTGGCCCAGCAGCCCATGTGGTGGCGCGAATCCGGGCGGCGAGCTATCGGGAGACTGCCACTGGTGGTCTGCCTACATGGGTGCCGACGTGAGCCGCCGCGTGCGACACGAGGTGTTCGACGAGTGCAGGGCCCGCTTCGTGAGCGAGTGGGGCTTCCCGGCACCGTGTCACCTAGACTCGATCCGCGAGTACCTGACACCCGAGGAGATGGAGTTCGGGACGCCGGCGTGGGAGGCGCACACGAACCAGCTCGCGGGAGACACGCTGTCTGAGGCGATCCGCATGCACTACGCCGATCCGGAGGGGCTCTCGCTGCCTGAGTTCGTGGAGTACGGCCAGATGTGCCAAGCCTTTGTCCACGGACACGCAATGGAGGCGTTGCGCTTTCGTAAGGACGACCCGGTGGACGACTGCCAGGGGGCTCTCATCTGGTCTTACTCGGATTGCTGGGGTGAGACAGGTTGGTCTCTGTTGGACTACTACCTGCGACGCAAGCCCGGCTACTACTGGGTCCGTCGGGCATCGTCGCCGGTGAAGGTCATCGTCAGGCGGAGGGGCGCCCGGCTTGTCACAAGGCTCGTCAACGACACGCTGCATCCGGTAGTCGCCACGGTCCAGTATGGCTGGTGGCGTCTGGACGGACGGAGCCGTGAGCTGAGGCGCCGTGAGGTTAGGGTGCGAGCCAACGGGATGATGGAGATAGGGTCAGACGTGGTTCCGGATGCCGGGGAGAAGGCGCCAAGCGAGTGGCTGTACGGTGCCGTGCTGCGGAGCGACGACGGTGCGACGATCGACCAGTCCGTCTGGACGCTGGCGCCGTACCGACAGATGGCGGTGGCGGAGCCCCACATCAAGGTCGTTCGCCTTCCCAACGGCGCCCTGGAGGTGTCGAGCCCGGTGTTCGCGCACGCGGTGCACACAGAGGACCACGGACACGAAGTGATCTCGGACAACTGGTTCGACCTGCTCCCGGGCGTAGCAACGCAACTGCGCCTCGCCAAGGGCGTGAGGGTGAACTCGCTCCGGTTGCGGGCTGTGCGGGCCAAGCAGGCTGGCGCTGACCCTAGAGGAACAACACGCGCCTGCCGCGAATACCCGTCTTCGACACCGAGTGCACGGCCCTAAGGCCCTCGGAAGACGGTGGAAGTCCGTCGCTGCCCCGCAACTGTGACCGGGGACGAAAGCCGCAACCAGCCACGGGTAACCGGAAGGCGCGGCCGGTAGGACGATCCGGAAGCCAGGAGACGGCTCGGTGACTCTTGGGATAGCGCTCCTCGAGGGTGGGAGCACGCGTCATGTCAGCGGCGGGACTCGCCGGGCCCCCAGGCTCCAGAGAAAACCACACATCGCCGATGAACCTGCTACGCGCCTTCCCGCAGGAGCCGCTCCCGCATGAAGGGTGCTGCGCGCATGTCCACCATCCCCCTGCCCGGTAACGGACGACCTCTCTCAACGGATCCGTCCACCGGGATGTCCGAGTCCATTCGGTTCGCGCTCGAGCTGGCCGCGCTGCTCGACCGCGAGGAGATCAAACGGGATCCCCGCCTGCGCAAGACGGCCGTTGCCTGTCTGCTGGCCGCGGCCCCGTTCCCGGTCGCCTTCGTGGCCCGGAGTGATGCCGCATGAAGAGACGAGGCTTCACCCTGATCGAGCTGCTCGTGGTGATCGCGATCATCGCGATCCTCGCCGCGATCCTCTTCCCCGTGTTCGCGAAGGCGCGCGAGAAGGCGCGCCAGACGAGCTGCCTCTCAAACCTGCGGCAGATCGGCACGGCCTGGCAGATGTACGACCAGGACTACGATGAGATGGCCTGCATCTCGTACTACTACACCGATGGGTGGAACGTAGAGCACGCGTGGGACTTCACCGTCGACTACACCATGGGCACGTCGACCCTCGGGCTGCTCGGGCCGTACACCAAGAACCAGCAGATCAACCAGTGCCCATCGTTCCGGGCCGAGTCATGGGGCCGGCCTGAGACGGGATACTCATACAACGTGAGCTACATCGGCGGGGATGCGCTCGCGTGGCCCCCGCGGCTGCCGTGCTCGATGGCGCAGATCGTCGCGCCGGCTGAGACCGCGAGCCTCGCGGACGCGGCGTTCTGGAGCACCTGGCCGTCCGCGGGGATCGCGGCGACGAACTACATGCGCGCCCCGGGCGACGTGTACTACTCCTATGTGGGTCCGAACACCCACTTCCGGCACAACGGAGTGGCGAACGTAACGTACTGTGACGGCCACTCGAAGGCCAGCGCACGGCCGACCAATGTCAGCCCGAACGACAGGTCGCTTGGCGATCTTTCAGTTGACGATTCGGCGTACGACCTGCAGTAGTGCGGCCGGGGCGCGGCCGAAGGGGCCGCGCCCCGACGCGCTCGGCTAGGGGAGGTGCCGCCATGAGAGCGGGCTTGTTAGTGTGCGCGGCGCCGGTTGCGCTGGTTCTGGCCGCCCTGTGCGGCTGTTCTCGCGGAAAGGTCGGCCAAGGCCCGATAGCCGGCCCGGCCGTGCCCCCGGCGTCGATCGAGTCCCAGGCGGCCTCGGTTCCGCGCACAGTGGTGACTCTGTCGCCGGCAGTGACCGAGATCGTGTTCGCCCTGGGCCAGGGGACCAAGGTTGTCGGTGTAAGCGACTTCGTCACCTACCCCGAAGAGGCAAAGGAGCTCCCACCCCTCGGCGGCTACATCAACCCGAACCTGGAGGTGTTGCGGGCGCTCTCGCCGGACCTCGTCATCTTCCAGGGCATCTCGGACGAGGTGCAAGACGCGTGCAAGTCGATGGGCCAGGAGTCCCTGAGCGTCAAGCTCGACACCATCGAGGATGTGTGGCACGCCATCGGCGCGATCGCCGATCGGCTGGGGTGCAAGGTCGAGGGAGACCGACTCGCGTCAGACCTGAAGGCCGAGCTGGACGCGGTGCGTGCAGCCGTGGCCGGAGAACCCCCGGTTCGGGTCTTCATCTGCGCGGGCCGCGAGCCCGGCACGGTCGGACACGCGATGACGTGCGCGAAGGGCACGTTCCTCGACCAGTTGGTTGCGGTGGCGGGCGGTGACAACGTGTTTCACGACACGCGGGGTCTCTACCCGACTCCGTCGCTCGAGCAGGTTGTCAAGGCCGCTCCGGAGGCTATCGTTGACCTCCAGCCCGGCGCTGACGCGACGAAGGCCGCGGAGTGCGCCAAGGACTGGGCGCAACTGGGCGCTCTTCCGGCCGTCACAAACGGGCGCGTGCTCGTCGTGACCGACGAGTACCTGCTCACGCCCGGACCGCGACTCACGCAGTCGGCCCGGCGACTCGCGCGGCTTCTGCATCCGGAGGCGAAGATCTATGAGCGGTGAGAGCGCGTACAGCTTCAGGAGCGTCTCCTTCGCGTACAACGGGCGCCCGATCGTCGACGACCTGTCCGTGGACCTGCCCCTCGGTCGGATGGTCGCCCTGATCGGGCCGAACGGCGAGGGCAAGACGACCATTCTGCGCCTCCTGCTGGGCTTGCTGCGTCCGGCGAAGGGGTCGGTATCGCTTCTGGGTAGGGCGCTCAACCGGGTGAGGCCGGAGGAACGGGCCAGGACGGTGGCGTACCTGCCGCAGTCCGTCAACACTGAGTACCCGTTCACGGTGGCGGAGGTCGTCCTCTTCGGCCGCTACCCGAGGCTGCCCGCCTTCGCGCTCGAGTCCCACGCCGACTGGCTGGTGGCGGAGCGCTGCATGGCACGGACCGGCGTCGCCGATCTCTCCGACCGCCTCTTCAGCACACTGAGCGGGGGAGAGAAGCAGCGCGTGCTCATCGCCTCCGTGCTCGCGCAGGAGCCGACCATCCTGCTGCTCGACGAACCGACGGCCTCGCTCGACTTGCACCACCAGTTCTCGGTCATGGAGCTGCTCCGCGAGCTCAACCGCGAGGGCATGACGATCCTCTTCGTCACGCACGACGTTACGCTCGCCGCCGGGTTCTGCGACTCGCTCTGGTTGCTGTCGCGTGGGCGTGTGTTCGCTCAGGGAGCGCCACAAGAGGTCGTCACCGAGGAGAACCTGGAACGGCTGTACGGGATGGGCCTCCGCGTGGTGTCCGATGAGATGACCGGGCTGCCCGTTGTCCTGCCCCGACCGCGAGAGGAGCTCGCGCGTTGCGGCTGACCCGAGCACGCGTCGCAGGCTGGCTCACGGTGTGCGCGCTGGTCGTCGTGGCGGCGTCCGTGGCCTCGATCTGCATCGGTGCTACCCAGGTGAGCCTCGTCGACGCCGTGGCCTGGCTCGTCGGGCGATCGAGGGACGGCGACGCCACCGCATTCGAGATCATCCTGCGCCAGCGTGTCCCGCGGACCCTTCTCGGACTCCTCGTCGGGCTCGGCCTCGGCGTTGCGGGAGCCGCACTCCAAGCGATCCTCCGGAACCCACTGGCCGACCCATACGTGCTGGGCATCTCGACAGGCAGCGCGCTCGGCGCGGTCTTGGCGATGACACTCGGCCTCCGACTCGCATGGGGGCCGTTCAGGGGCGTCGAGCTCTGCGCACTGGCCGGCGCGGGCGCCGTGATGCTGCTGCTCTATCGTCTGGCGCGGCGCAAGTCCGAGTTCTCGATGCAGTCGCTCCTCCTGTGCGGCGTCACGATCGCACTGGTCGGATCGTCGGCGATCCTCCTCATGCGCTACCTGGCCGAGCCGCGCCTGCTGGTCGTCATGGACCGATGGATGATGGGCGGTCTGTCCGTGGTCGGCTACGACGAGGTGCTCGGGCTCCTACCACTCCTCGTCCCAGGGGTCCTGATGATCCTGTGGCGCAGCTCGGCGCTCAACCAGCTCGCGCTCGGCGAGGAGCTGGCGATGGGCCGCGGCGTCGACGTTGAGGCGGTGCAGAAATGGGTGTTCTGCGCCGCGTCGCTGGTCACCGCAGGGACCGTGGCGATAGCGGGGCCGATCGGCTTCGTCGGCCTCATCGTTCCGCACGCCGTTAGGCGTGCACTGGGGCCGGACCACCGACTGCTGGTGCCGGCGTCCGGACTGGTGGCTGGGGCTTTCCTCGTGCTCTGCGACACCGTCGCGCGGGTCGTGATCGCTCCGACGGAGCTGCCCGTCGGGGTCGTCACGGCGCTTGTCGGGGGACCCGCATTCGTCTACGTTCTGCTCAAGCGAGGCCGATAGTACCGGGAGTGGCCGGGAAGAAGGTGCGTCCCGCCAGCAGGCGAAAGCAGGGGCCGTCCTGCTGGGGAGAGTGCGCAGAGAATGGCAGAGAGGCACCGCGCTTCTCGCTTGCATGTCACCCATCAGTCCATCGGTCGCTGCCTCGCGAACGAGCACATCGCTCCGGTGCGTGCCGTCAACGGCGCCAACCGGCCGTCGGCGTGCGGCCCCGATGCGGCCGAGGGCGCCCGACACAGCCTGCTCGGTAGAACCTACCTGTACCCCGGGCTGACCGTAACCGCCTATGTTGACACGCAGTCGGCCGTCGGAGGTGACTTCTACGTGGTGGCACCGGCTCCCGGCGGACGCGTACTCATCGCGGTCGGCGATGTGTCCGGGCACGGCCTGACCACGTCGGTGGCGATCAACATTGTCGGTGGGCTGGTGGGCCACCTAACAGGTTGGTTCAGCCGCGCCTCCGATGCCTTGGACTACGTCAGCAAGAGCATGTGCGACCTCCTGCCGTCCGCCGATGAGGGCGTCTTCGCGACCGTACTCATGGGTTTCCTTCACGCGTCGAGCCGGGTGTTCCACGCCGCGAGCGCGGGGCACTGGCCGCCCGTGGCTGTGAGCGCTGCCGGGGAGGCCCGTGTCCTGCCTCTGCCGAACGGACTGCCCTGTGGGGTGGAACGGTCCTGCGGGGCGTCCGCGGTGGACCTGAAGCTGTCGCCCGGCGAGACGGTGGTCCTCTACACGGATGGGATCACGGAAAGCCGTAGTCCCGCCGGGGCGCAGTTCGGGACAGACGGCATCCTGCAGGCGCTCGGCGATGCGGCGCGGCGCAAGCAGGCCATCAGTGCCGATCTGGTGTATGACGCCGCGGCGCGTTACCGGGGGGGCGGCCCCGCGTGCGACGACTCGGCCGTCGTCGCCGTCACTCTCGAGTGAGGAGATCACGGACACAGTGACGCCGCGCCAGCGCTACTTCGAGACAGTCCTCTTCGGAAGCCCAGACAAGATCCCGCTCTCCCCCGGCGGGCCGCGCCAATCGACGCTGGCCAAGTGGTTCGAGCAGGGGTTGGACCGCGAGCGCTCGTGGTTCGAGCAGCTACTCGAGGCCGTCGGCATCGACCCGGCGACACCGATCCACCCGCCCGGGGCAGGCTGTGGCGCCTCGTTCCGGATGATCCCCGAGTTCGACGAGAGGATCCTCGAGCACAAGGACGGGCACTACATCCTTCAGGACTGGATGGGCGCGATCGTCGAGATCTCCGATCGCTATGACGCCACCTACATCCGGGCTGCCAAGGACTTCGTCACCCGGAAGTGGTACAAGTTCCCGGTCGAGACCCGCGACGACTGGGAGGCCATGAAGGAGCGCTACGACCCGGACACGCCGGAGCGGTACGCGGCGGACTTCGACGAACGCCTCGCGAGCCTGAACAACCCTGACCGAGACGAGTTCCTGGCGGCCGGCGTGAATGGGCCGTTCTGGCAGCTACGCGAGTGGTGCGGCTTCGAGGGCCTGTGCACGCTCTTCATGGACGACCCCGGGTTCGTGCATGAGATGGTCGACTTCTGGACCGAGTTCGTAGCCGACGTGCTATCGCGCATCTGCGGCCGAGCGCCCGTCGACAGGATCCTCATCTCAGAGGACATGGCCTACAAAGCCCACTCCATGATCTCGCCGGCGATGACGCGGGACTTCATACTGCCGGCCTACCGGCGCTGGATCGAGATCGTCGCCAAGAGCGGCGGCCGGGTCTTCGATGTAGACTCCGACGGGTACATCGGCGAGTTGATCCCATGCTGGATCGACGCCGGGATCAACCTGTGCGACCCGATCGAGGTCGCGGCCGGCAACGACATCGTGGAGTTCAGGCGGCGGTTCGGCCGGCGGATGGCCTACACCGGAGGCATCGACAAGCGCGCGATCGCCAAGGGCGGCAAGGTCATCGAGGAAGAGGTGCGCCGCGTGGTGCCGCCGCTCCTCGAGGACGGCGGGTTCATCCCCGGTTGCGACCACGGCGTGCCTCCCGACATCTCCTGGCCCAACTTCATCTACTACACGAAGCTCCTCGCGAAGCTCTGTGGGTGGCTGTGACGGGCACGGGCGGACGGTGGGGCTTCGTCGGGGCGACCGGCAGGTCGCCCGCAGAGCCGTTTGGAGGGGTCGCATAGCCGGACGGTGGCACCCTAACCGACCTACGGCATCCCCGTGGCGCCGCCGCACCTACCTTCCCACCCCGCGGCCCCGGCGTAGGCTCGGGATCCCGGAGACGTGCTACAATCGGTGTCGAAGGTGGTGCCCATGGCTGACACACGGCATGTCACAGCAATCATCGAACGGGAGGGCGACTGGTACGTAGCCCTGTGTCCCGACTACGACATTGCCAGCCAGGGCCGCACTGTCGAGGAGGCCCGCCGGAATCTCGCCGAGGCGGTGGAGTTGTTCCTGGAGTGCGCAGATAGCGCCGAGGTCGAGCGCCGCCTGCGCCGGGAGGTCTTCATCACGCAGATCGAGGTAGCTGGTGCCTAGGTTGCGGGTGCTCTCGGGGGCCGAAGTCTGCGCCATCCTCGAACGGCAGGGCTTCACCCCCTCTCGGCGACGCGGGAGCCACGCGGTGATGCAGAGGCTGACGCCTGATGGCACGGTGACCGTCCCCGTGCCATTGCACTCCGAGATCGCGGTGGGCACTCTCATGGCAATCATCCGACAGTCGGAGGTTCCCAGGAGTCTGTTCGAGGTAGGGTGAGGCGCCTGCCGGAGCGTCGGGGTCCGTGCCGTCCGCACCGGTAGTGCGCCCCTGCGGGCGAATGGTACGGGCCGGATGGGGTCTCCTTCGACCCTTCGTCAGGCTCAGACCTCAGGGCTCGGAACCCGGGAGGTCCCCTGTGCGGCCGCTCCGCAGGACCCCGTAGCGCCGGCGCCGCTGCTTGTCCACACGACGTCCGCCTGTGGCGACAATGGAATGATGGTGTCGAGACGTCTACCGGGCTGCAAAGATCGGGACGGGGTTGGCGTCGAGGTTGGCGACCCACTGGCCCGACTCGGAGGCAACCAGGCCGCGGCGATGGCCGGTCTCGGGCCAGGGGTGGGCCTGCGGCGCTCGCCAGATGGGACGGCCATGGATGTCGTAGGCGACAAGGAGGCTCCTGCGGCCCGGCTCCACGCTAACCAGAACGTAGACCCTGTCGCCAGCGACGTTGCTCACCCACCCCGGCCCCGGAACGAGGACAGGCTGCCCTTGGCGAGGGTAGAACCCGGTGCACCCGCCCGCTGCCGGCCCTACGACCACCGCCTCGGCATCGCCCAGCACCTCGAATCGCACGTGCAGGCCAGGCGCCCGAGTCTCGGGAGTCTGCCAGAGGATGCGGCCTTCCCTCATGTCGCCCACGACCACCCATGCGGAGAACGGGGGGTCGGGGTACTTGGACGCGGCGACAGCCCAGTACTTCCCATCAGCCGTTATGCCGAACGGGCGCCCCGCCTGATCCACCCGGGTTGCCCAGGCCTTGGTGAAGCCCGTGCCGCCCTCAGCCTTTGGGCGGAAGAGCGCGACCTCTGCTCCGCGGAAGAAAGGCCCGTTGGGCGGCGGGTGGGGGGTGCGGCTCTCAGACGGCACGGCGATCAGGCGAAGGTGTGAATCGTCCCCCAGGGCCACTCGCAACCGCGCGGCCGATGCGAACGGATCGAGGCGGGTGATCGTCCATCCGGGCAGACTCTCGGCGTGCGCAGGGAGCTCAGCCGGGAAGTAGGGGCTTGCCGAGTCGGCATCCAGCGCGGCTACCCCGGAGGCGTCAACGCGAACAGCCATATTCTGAGCGCCTTTGCCCGCGGCAACGAGCGCCAGCCCGTCGTCTTCGAGGAACCACGCGGGCGACTCAGGGACGGCCACCTTGGCGTCATCGGGCGCCGCTACTGAGCGCACGGGCTCACGCAGGGGGATGGACTCCAGGGCAGCCATGGGCAGGGGCTCGGGCGGAGGGGGCTCCGACGCGGCGGACGTAGCCGTCGAAGTACCCTGGGTACGCGCGTCGGGGCCGGGCAGGCTCGGACCGGCACGCCTATGACCGCACCCGAGCATCACCACGAGTGCGACGAGCGTCGCGAACAGCGGGCCCCGCACTAGCCACTCATGCCGCGCTCCGCGCCTCGCCCTAAGCGGCGACAGCGCAGGCCGAGCGGCTAGAACGTAAGCCTGTGGTCTACAGCCCCCGTGTGCGCGTCTATCAGGAAGGCGGTGCCGCACGACTTAGCATCCCCCTCGTGCACCCTGATGTCCCACCAGAGGACTTGGGTCTCATCCGGGCGGAACCACGCGCGCAGACGGACCTCGGTTTCGCCGCGGTTCCCCTCAGCCACCTGGTCCGTTGCGGCCTGCACGGCCGCTTCGCGGCTGATCGTGGGAGTGAGGTCAACTGCGGCGGGGTAGTCCAGAGAGGTAAGTCTCCAGGGTCGTTTGTCTTGGGCGTCGAGCCGTCCATCGAGCCATAGTGGAGCCACACCCGCGCCCTCGTCGCGCTGATACCTGAGGTAGCATGCTGCCGACTCGCCGAGCTGAGACTCTGAGGTATCAGCCAGACGAACCCCGGCAGGAACGGACATCCCGAGCCTTCGGAGATGCTCCGTGAACGCCTCCTCTGGCTTGAGGTCTGACCACGAAGGATCGGGAGCGTAGTCGTCGGCGTACGTGAACGTGGCCTGGACTATCCGGTGCCACTCGGGGGCTACGTACACGTCGGCCGTGTAGCCTTCGGCAGCAACATGGAAGCCGAAGCAGCGGACGTGGAGAGGTGTGCCTTCCCATTCACCGGTTACCGCGTCAGTCGGCACCCCGAACGCCTTGGACACGGCTTGACGGGCACCGTCCATATCGTACGGTTCGTCGCCCAGCGTTGCGAGGGAGCAGACGACCCCAAGGCCGAGCAGGCCTGCCGCGGCCAGGACCATGCGATCGGCCATACCGGTCACCTCCTGCGGATGCAGTCTGCACGACTACGGTACGATGCACAGGTAGGGGTCGCCCGCAATGTCATAGTTGTTGGATCCCCACGGGTCCCCGTACATCCACGTCATGCGGTCCTCTGCGAATTGCAGGGCAGGCCCCACAGCGAGGGGGCCTGTTGGATCGAACCCGAAGTGCTCCTTCCCGATGCAGAGCGACCCCCAGATCCAAAGGGTCCACGGGGTGCCGATGAAGTTCGTGTGGTCATGGAAGCCAACTGCGGTTTGGGCGCCTCTCGATACCGCCGCTTGAGGCAGGCTCCCGTGGAACCCAACCTCCGACGAGTGGCAGGCATAGGTCATGAACAGCTTGCACTCGGACAGGTCCCACTGGTACTCGGGGTGGCTAACGCTGGCGATTGGTTGCGGCTGTTGGTCCGCCGGGTGGTAATACTGGTTGTGCTCTGGTGACGCGTCGTAGCCGCAAATGACCCACTCGTAGCCCGACGTCTGAATCAGCCCGGGATCCCCGCCGTCGCCATGCCCGGCATGGAAGAAGAGCGCGCTGGGGTGCCGGTTCACCGCAGCGCGTAGGGTCGCGGCGTCGGCATCCGTGAAGACCTTCGCCGCGTACCAGTACCGGCCGACCATCTGGTCGCGCTGGTGCTCCGCAGCCGTTGTGGCGTCTGGGGCGGTGCCGCCCGCCTGCTGCCCACCTCCGCTGTAGTCCCAGTTCACCGCATCCTCCACGTGGAAGCTGGTGAAGAGGGGATACCCGAAGTCGGCGATGTGGTCCTTGTTCCACTGTGAGTGGCCTGTGGTCTGCTCGTTGTACGTCAGAGCGAAGCGCCAGTCGCCGTCCTTCTCGAGTGGGAGCCCGCTGTACGTGGAGTAGGCCTCCCAAGTCCCCTCGCCCGGCGGCAGGTTGTGCGCGTCCACCTGGTCCAGGTCCGGGTCGCAAAGTGTGGCGGTAAGCGTATCGGCTCCGAGGTGGAGGCCGTCGGTCACCGTGTAGTCGAATCGGAACTTCACGCTGCCGACGCTGGGCTTCTCCCACCTCTGGACGAGGGGGTCCTGGCCATCGCTCGATACGGATACGTCCGACTGGCGGTTCTGATGCGTATCCTCAGCGAATCGGATGATACCGATGCCGAACGCGTAGAACCCCTTCGGCATGGCCACGCCCATCTGGCTCTTGCCATCCCAGGTGACTGTCCCGCTCATGACCGGGGGCGAGATCTCCCACTTGCGAATGTACTGCCCCCCCCTCGTGAAGATGGTCACCACGAGGTAGTTGATCGTGTCGGGGGCAAATGCCCCGGTCACGGACCAGTCGATCTGCGGGGCACTGAACGCGGGGTCGTCGGGGTCATACTTGAGCACACCCGGGTCAGGCGTTGCCTGCTGCTGCGAGGTGCATGATACCAGTGCGTTGGCCACCGTGGCAGTGGTCGTCAGTTCGACGCTCCACACCTGGGGCGGCATCCCGTATCGCATGTAGCTGATCACGGCCTTGAGGTCGTGCGCACCAGTGTGTGGGTAGTTCGCCACGAACCACCCAACGTGATAGATGGCCCCGTTCGAGGGATCGGGCGAGCCAAACCCCAGGTCGTGCCAATTCGGCGGGGCGGGGTGGCCCCCTTGTGCCTGCTCCTTGGCGTAGAAGTGAACGCCCGTACACATGACGCCTTGAGGGGGAGCCGTGTTGACCGCTACGTCCACGACGTTAGCCACCGACTGACCAGGGGTAGGGCTGACCCAAGATGCGGCGCGGCAGACACCGCCGCCAGTTGTCAGGAAGACTACACAAACGAGACACGCTACTGAACTCCGCAGGCCTGCCCGCCGGGCAGGCAGCTTCTCCACCCGTTCCATCGCGCCACCCTCTCCCACGACCGGACGTCACCGGCACGCGACAACACGCACGACTGCCTCAACGGCTTCATGATAACTCCGGGGGGGGGGGATGCCGTCAAGTGATACGCGCAGATCAGTGTACAAGGCGATCTCATCGTCTCTCTGTGACGACAGTGAGGCGACCCCGGCTCACTCAGCCTTCCCTTTCCCCGTCTTCTTGGCGCCCACGATCGAGCGGGCGATCTCGCCGTAGAACTCCATCTCGCGACCCAGCCGGGCGCGGTTGATCTCCCGCAGGTCCCAGACCGCGAGCAGCACCACGATGACAAGAACGATCGCGGCGCAGACCATCAGCGCCACCCCCAGTCTGAGAGTGGCCGGCCTGACGCCGAAGAACATCCCCCCGACGAGGGCCACCAAGAGGCCGATCAGGCAGAAGTTGACGACCCTGACAACGATCTGCCGTCGCGAGAGGAACCCGCCCAAGGTCCTCCACCGTCGGGTCTCGGTGACGATGAAGGCCACGAGCCCCACGACCAGAGCGCCGTAGAACGTCGCGGCGCCCACGAGGTTCGGGTTGTGTGATCCGTTCATCGGGCTTCCTCCCATCTCGCGGCCACGCGGTCCACGTGAGCCCGCAGCTCGGGGTACGGCTCGGGGGCCTCGCCCGGCGACGCAGTGGGCTCGACAAGCTGCGCCAGCACCTCCGACACGCAAGCACGAAGTGCTTCCACCGAGTATCCGCCCTCTAGTACCAGTAGAGCGGGCGCTCCCCGGCTTGTTACTCTGGCGCGGCGCAGAAGCTCGCGGAAACAACCCTCGGTGAGTTGCATCGAGCCGAGTGGGTCCAGCCGGTGCGCGTCGAATCCGGCGCAGACTATGAGCAGGTCGGGCGCGAAGCTGGACAGCGCAGGTCCGACGAGCGAGTCGAACGCGTACAAGTAGTCGCCGTCCCTGCACCCAGGGGGCAGGGGTACGTTGCGCGTCATCCCCGCGCCGGGCCCCTCGCCGATCTCGTCCGCCAGGCCGGTGTATGGGTAGAGCGGGTGCTGGTGCATCGACACGTACAGGACATCGGGCGACCCCCAGAATGCCTGCTGGACGCCGTTGCCGTGGTGCACGTCCCAGTCGAACACCGCTACGTGGCGTCCGGGCCCCGCGACCGCGGCCGCGGCGATCGCCGCATTGTTGAGGACGCAGAAACCCATCCCGCACCCCGGGCAGGCGTGATGGCCCGGAGGTCTGACGAGCGCGGCCGCCGCATCGGCCGCGCCGTCCACGAGTGCCGCGGCAAGGTCCACCGAGACTCCGGCTGCGGCACGCGCCGCTCGGAGGGACCCAGGCCCGATGGGTGTGTCGCGTCTGACGAAGCCTCCACCTGCGGCGTCCAGCCTCGCGAGCAGGTCGAGGTAGTCGGGCAGGTGGACACGCAGCAACTCCTCGTCAGTGGCAGGCCGCGGAGGGACACGCTGCAGGCGTTCCAGCACGGGCAGGTCCGCGAGAGCCTGCAGCCGCGTCGGTTGGTCCGGGTGTCCGAAGTGTGTCCGGTGCAGCTCGAAGACGGGATCCAGCGCCAGCAGCACCTGCTTCATGCCTGGCCCCCGCATAAGCGAAAGCGTGGCCGACGCCCATCCTCCGGCGCGGCCACGCTGTGTACGACGAACAGGGCGTTGCCCAGTGCTACTTCACGTCTACGTTCGTCGCGATCGCGTAGATAAGGTCAAGGTCATCGGGGACGTGGACCTCGCGAGTCGTCCCCGCCGGCGTGGTCGTGCCGTAGCCCGTCATGCCCGCGAGCCCGCCCGCACCCGGACCCGACTCGCCGCGGCGCGGGCCGGTGCCCTCCCCGGCGCCCGCTTCGCCGGCGCTCCCCTCCGGCTTGGGCTGGCCGAGCTGATCGGCCGCCTCGCGCTCGCGAAAGCTGTCGGAGGAGACGCCCCAGTCCTCTGCCTTGATGGTCAACATGCGCTCGACGTGCTCCTCGACCCTGACGATCGATCCCGTGTCAAGGGCGAAGAAGCTGAGTCGACGGACCAGCGTGCGGGCCCGCGGGAAGGTGGCGTCCTCGGAGGTCATCTTCACGACCAGGTCGGACGTGTAGCGCGCGCGGCTCTCGATCAGGGCGCACTTGTGCCCGTTCCACATCGCGAAACCGACGAGCTGGTGGTTGCCGCTCTGCTTGTCGACTGAGCCTGTCTGCGCGCTCGCGATGAAGATCATGTCTCCCGACCACTGGGCGCCGACGTCGACCGGCTTGGTCGGCAGCGGCAACCACAGCATGTTGGCGCGCGCCTGTACAACGCCCTTGTCGGTTCCGTCGACGATCTGTCCGTTGGCCTGAACCGCGATGGACGTCTTCTGTCCGGAACCGGCCATCTCGACGATCCGGTCGGGGTAGTCGGCCATGAGGCTCGTGAGCTCCCGATCGACGAGCAGCTTGTCGGCGGCGACATCCACCACCGTGTCGGTTGCCTCGCCCTTCAGAGCGCAGGACAGAGCCCGGTAGAGGCGGCCGGGGACGAACCTCTGCTCATTGCTGATGGTGTCGTAAAGGCTCCCACTGCCGCTGATCGTGGTCTGGATCGTCGCGCCCTTCAGGAGCCCCCACTTCAGTTCTATGGGCGTCTCGACAGTGACGGCGTTAGCGACTCGGACGGTGGTGGACGCCGTGGACACCGGCCCCCCGTCCTCGGTCACCTCGGAGACCTTCACGGTGACCGGGCCGTCGTCGAAGGTCCGGGTGTCCCACGCGTACGTGAACGGCGGGCCGACCGCGGCTACGTACTTGCCATCCGCGTGGATCACGACGTAGTTGCCCTTACCGGTCACGCCCCCGAGAGTGATGGTGGCGATCCCGTTCACCACCTGGGTCTCGCCCCTGCTCTCCACTGCGACAGTGACGGCCCACGCGGGCAGCGCCGTGAGCAACAGCGCCGCCAGGGCCAAGAGGCACACACACGTACGCACAGCCATCGCGACCGGCTCCTTTCGCCGCACGAGAGAACCCCGTTGCCGGGGAGTATACGCATCCATCAGAGGCCCTTCAACCTAACACGTATTCGAGCCTGGGCCACGCATCCCTGTCGGCATACGGCCGACCGGGCCCTCGGAACTCTCAACTTGCCGCTCCCGCGGCCCGTTCAGACCTTGTCCGGGATGCGGAAACTCGTCCCGTTCGAGTGCCTGAACAGCATCTCATTGGCCTCATCGTCGTCCACGAACCGCTCGGACGCCGGGTCGAACTGAAGCGCGCGGCGAAGGCGCAGCGAGATGTTGCCCACGTGGCAGAGCGTAGCGCCGATGTGCCCCTGCTGGATGGGCGCGTTCAGGTCCTCCACCTTCCGGCTGCGAACCACCTCGATGAAGTTGCCGAACGGATCGGGATTGCCATTGCCTCCCGCCGGCGGCAGGTCGCCCTCGAACTCCTTGACCTCATCGTTGTAGCCGATGTGTGACTTGAAACCGTCGTTCTCTGCCATCCAGCCGGTCGAGCCGTAGAACTGGTTGCCTATCTTGCCGCCGGACTCCTCGGCCGAGGGCAATCCGCGGACTTCGAACACGAGCTGCGCCCCGTCGTCGTACTCGTACTGGCAGACCTGCGTGTTCGCCGTCTCGCCCTGGTCCTTGTAGCCGAGGCGTCCTCCGCGGCTGTGCACGTAGGTGGGGAGACCCTTGTTCAGGCCCCAGATCGCCATGTCCATCTGGTGAACGCCCTGGTTGCCGAGGTCGCCGTTGCCGAACTCCCAGAACCAGTGCCAGTTGTAGTGGACGTAGTTCCTGTGGAAGGGGAGGTTGCTCGCGGGCCCGCGCCAGACGTCATAGTGCAGCCCGGGCCAGGGGTCGGAGATCGGCTGGAACCCGATCGACGGACGTGGCTTGAAGCACGTCGCGCGGGCCATCACGACCTCTCCGATGTCCCCTCTCCGGAGGCGAGCGATGGCGTTACGGGCGCCACCCTCGGATCTCCGTTGCGTGCCGACCTGGATGACGCGGCCGTACTTCTCGGCCGCCCGTATCATCTTACGCCCCTCGTCGACGCACCAGCAGCAGGGCTTCTCGACGTAGACGTCCTTCCCCGCCTGACACGCCCAGATCGTCGCCAGGGCATGCCAGTGATTGGGCGTCGCGATCGACACCACGTCGACGCTGTCACTCTCGAGCAACTTGCGGGTGTCCCAGTAGAGCTCGGGAGCTTGTCCCTGGGCGTCGGCGACCCTCTTGGCCGCGGACTCATGCAGCGTCTCATCCGGGTCACAGAGCGCCACGATGCGGACGCCCTTCATCCCGCGATAGGCATCGATGTGCGACTGACCTCGGCCGTGCAGGCCGAGGACGGCAACCCGGATCTCCTCGTCCTCCGCCACAGCGCGGCGCCCGAATGCGAGCATCGAGGCGGCTGCGGCGCCGGTGGCGGTCTTGAGGAAGTCGCGCCGAGTGAGCGAGTCCATGAGTATAATCCTCCCGTGAGGCAGTTGCGCGGCGCGTCACCCGCGCGGAGGACGCCGCCGCAACGGTGACACTCGTCCGTACTCTTCGCCCCCTCGCCACTATGACCCTTCACTATGGGGTGCGTTCGGACGCGGACCGTCCGCGCATGACCCGATGGGAGCTATCAGTTGCCGCCTGTCGCCTTGGCGCTGATCCTGGCTTCGGCCGTGATCCACGCCGTGTGGAACATGATCTACAAGAAGTCGAACCGGCTCTACGCGTTCCCGCTGTTCAAGTCACTGACATCGCTCGCGCTGCTCCTGCCGTTCGGGCTCTGGGGCTTCCTGCAGCATCCGCCGGACCCGCAGCTCCTCTGGCGCGCGCCCCTGAGCGGCGTGTTCTATGCACTGTACTTCGTGTTCATTTCCGCCGCGTTCAGGAGGGGCGACCTGTCGCTCGTCTACCCCGTCTCAAGAGGCGTGGGACCGCTGCTGACCGCGGTTGGCGGGGTGCTGTTGCTGGGTGAAAGGCTGTCGCCGGCCGGCATAGCGGGCGTCGCCGTCATCGTGGCCGCCGTGGCCGTGATCTCGGTCGTGTCCGGCAACGGGAACGGGGCGCCCGGACAAGGGCGGAATGAGCCCGCCCACGGGCTTGGTCCCGCGGCCTACGCGTGCCTTGTGGGCGTCTGCATCGCCGTGTACGGGGTGAACGACAAGGTCGGGGTGGAGATCGCGCATCCGTTCACATTCCTCCTCGGCGGGGTGGCCGCAAGTCTGTGCGTGCTTGGCCCTTTCTGCGCGCTCAAGTGCGGCTGGGACGAGTTGCGCGCTTGCTGGCGCGAGGAGAAGACGCGGTTTGTCGTGTGCAGCGTGCTCGACACGCTGAGCTACCTGCTCTACCTCTACGCGATGGCGCTGGGCGCGCAGACGGGCTACGCGACGCCCATGCGCTCACTGGGCGTGGTCTTCGGAGCGTTCCTCGGCGCCAAGGTACTGAAGGAGGCTAGGGGCGGCTTTCGCATCGCGGCCGCTACGGCCGTAGCCGCCGGCGTGGTCCTCATCGGCGTGTGGGGCAGGCCCGGGTAGGGGGGAGCAACGGGCCGCTTGGGCACCCGCGGCCACGCGTAACGCCGTGCGACCCCTCCTCGAACCGCCCCAGCAAGGACCCGCCGCGCCGAGCCTGGAAGAAGCACACCGCGCAGTGACCCGGGAGGCCCTTGATGCCGCTTTCCGACAGGGAGAACTACCTTCGCCACGCCCGCTTCCAGCGGCCCGAGTGGATGCCGGTGGACATCGGCATCTCGTCCGCCTCGCGTCAACAGCTCGGTCGCGAGGTTGAGGACGTGATGGCGCGCCATCCGACCCTCTTCCCGGGCTTCAAGCCGGGCGAGTGGGACTATGGCCGCACCGACTTCGGCCCGGCCTACACCGCCGGACAGCGATACACGGACGCGTGGGGCTGTGTGTGGGACAACGCGATCAGCGGACTCGAAGGCGTTGTGGTCGAGCATCCGCTCGCCGACTGGAGCGCACTCGACACGTACATGGCGCCCGACGCCGAGCATCAGCTAGACCGTGGGCCCGTCGACTGGACAGCCACCGAGAAGGCGCTCACGGCCGCTCGGGAGGCCGGGCATCTCACGTCCGGCGGAGTCGCTCACGGGTTCCTCTTTATGCGGCTTACGTACATCCGCGGGTTCGAGGCCCTGCTCATGGACATCGCCGACGACGATCCGCGCTTGGCCAGGCTGGCGGACCTGGTCAACGCTCACAACAAGGCCATCGTGGACCGATACCTGAAGATCGGCGTGGATATGCTCAGTTTCGGCGAGGACCTAGGCACCCAGACCGCCTCGATCGTCAGCCCGGCTCAGTTCGCGAAGTGGTTCAGGCCGCGCTATCAGGAACTGATGCTGCCGTGTCGCCAGGCCGGCACGCTCGTCTACCTACATAGCGACGGATACGTCATGGAGTTGAGGGACGAGTTCATGCGGGCCGGAGTCGACATCATCAACCCGCAGGACCTGTGCAACGGGATCGATGACCTCGAGCGCGAGGTTAAGGGCAGAATGGCGATCTCGCTCGACGTGGACCGACAGTGTATCGTGCCCTTCGGCACGCGACAGGAGATAATGGAGCTACTGGAGGACGAGGTCCGCAGGCTGGGATCGCCCGAGGGCGGTCTCTCGCTCATCTGCGGGATCTACCCACCGACTCCGCCCGAGAACATCGACGCGGTGTGCTGCGCGATGGAGAAGCTCAGAACATACTGGTCCGAGTAGGTTGGGCCTGCAGGAGAGGATGTGCGTATCATGACAGTCCGGTGCCCCGATTGCGGTAGGGTCCAGACGGTCGCCGACGAGATGGCCGGCGAGCGCGTGAAGTGCGAGTGCGGCGCGGAGGTAACCATCCCCGGGGTCCCGCGCGCGGGTCGCACTGCCGCGCCGGGTGCGCCATCGGAGGCGGCCGCCCCTAGGGGGCCGGCGGGGGCCGTGCCCATCCGTCCCCGGCCGGCAACGCCGGTCGGCCCGGCGCGGAGCGAGGCGCCGCTGCCCGAGCGTCCCTCCACGCCGGTCATCACGCCGCAGGCGATGACGCCTGAGCCGCCGGTCCCCCCGGTCCCCCCGGTCCCCCCGGTACCCCCGATCCCGCCCGTTCCGCCGGTCCCGGAGCCGCCGCCACTGGCTGCGCCGGTGCCGTCGGCGTCCCCTCCGCCGGCCGCGTCGGACCTGTTTGCTGAAGGCCTACGACAGGCGGCTCCGGCTGCTCCAGTCGCATCCGTCACCGACCTGTTCTCGGAGGGCGGTGAGCAGGTCACGCCACCTACGCCGGAAGCCAGGCTGGGTGGGCCAATGCCATCCATGCCATCCACGCCGCCGATCGCGCCACCCCCCGCGACGGCTCCGCAGACCGCGGCGGGGCGGGTCATCTGGGGCACTCCGCCCCAGCCAGCCCCGCAGCCGCCGTCCGCACTGGGCGCCAGGCTCGCCGGGCTCGGCGGAGCGGCAGCGCCGGCGCCAATGATGCATCCCGCCGAGCCCTGTGTCCCGCCAGGCTTCCGGGGAGTCCCGCTGCTTGGCGCCGGGCCGGTGACTGGCAGGCCTCCGAGAGCGACCTACCAGCGGCGGCCCAACCCGAACCCTCGAGCGGTCCCACCGAGAGTGCACGACTAGGTCTGGTCGGACGTGGAGAGGCCTGGTCGATAGTGAACACCGGAGCGCGACAATCGGCCACCAATGCTCTACGCTTCCCCGAGGGTGGACTGTGGCTGGGTCGGTGGATCCGGATCGACGAGCGGGGACACTGGACACGGCTGCTCCCGCACGCCTTGGCCTTGGTCTTCGTCAGCGCCGTCTTCACCCTCGGCCTCCACCTGCGCCCTTCACCGGACCTTATGGGCACCCATCAACAGCTCGGCTTCCCGCCTTGCAGCTTCCGCGCCATCTTCGGTCTGCCGTGTCCGGGATGCGGGGGCACCACGGCCGTGTGCTACATGCTTCGTGGGCAGCCTTTGATGGCCCTCAAGTCGAGTCTGTTCGGCACCGCGGTGTTTCTGGCTCTGCTCGTGACCTGGCTGCTGTCACTCGCCGCCCTGGTCCTCAGGCGGCCCATCGCGGTAAACATCGACGGAATGGACGGGGTCAGGCTCGTCGGGTACACGGTGTCTCTGATGCTGGTATCCTGGGTTGTGAAGATCGCGTACACGTTGCTGACGATGCCCGGGATACCTAGCTAGCCAGGGCTGGCTCGCCCCTTCCGTCCCGGAGGGCGGAACGCCGTGCTGGACATGCACTGCCCGATATGCGGAGAGGATGTGAGTGCCTGCACATGCGGAGGCGCCTTGCTTCCGCATGAGGGCAACGACCTTCCGGACTCAGCTCGTCCGCGCGCGCGCCGGCGCCGGCAGAGACGCGGCATGAGCTGGCAGCTCGCGGTGTCGCTGGCGCTGCCGCCGGCGCTGTTCCTGCTGCTGTGCGGGGTGCCGCCACTAGCCTTGGCTGCTGCCGCAGTCGCCCTAGTCATCGGATGCGTGCTCTACTGGCGGAGTCCCGACGGGAGCGAACAAGGGCGGCGGGGCTACGCGATTGTAGCCGCAGTGTTCGTCCTGCTCGCCATAGCCCTATCGATCGTGATGGCGCGTGGACCAGGGGGGGCCTGGCCGCATGGCTGGCCCACCTGGCTTGGCTGGTCCGGTGGCGCGTCGCATGGTGGCGGAGGGCCGTAGCGCACGGCTGGGAGGAGCCGCCACCGGGACACGGAACCTGCAGGGAGGCGGGCTGTGGGCGCCGAGGGATGGTGGACGGAGGACCGGGATGAGGAGCCGACCAACAACGCCGAGGGCCGCAGAGCGGGCCTTTCTGCCATCTTGCGCGATGGGGCGGCTCCCGCGGCTGGTTGAGCCTACGCTATTGCTGCTGCTGTCCTCAGGCGAGGGCAAGCACGGCTACCTGCTCTACGACGAGACGAAAGATCTCGCCGTCACGGATACTGAGGTTGACACCGGCATCGTCTACCGCACCCTCCGTGCCCTCGAGATGAACGGCATGGTCACGTCCGAATGGGGGCCCGGAACTCGCGGCCCCAACCGGCGCATCTACCAGATTACCCCCGCCGGCCGGCGCCACTTGGAGGAGTGGGCTGAGGTACTCGCCAGGCTGTCCACCCGCATCACGGCCCTGACCGACACGCTGAAAACCGCAGCGACGCGCGCCTAGTGCCAAGGCCCGCCGACCGCGATGGAGGGACTACCAGGAAGTGACCGGATCAGGGGGCATCCAGACTGTGGCTCCCGATCCGCGGCGGGGACCGACGGCCCGAGCCATCGTCCTCGCACTCACGCTTGTCGCGGCCTTGGCCTGGCTCACCCCGTACAACGACTCGGTCCTCGCCAACACCTTCATCGCCGGCACTCACTTCCCGATGGGCGCATTTGGGATACTGCTGTTCCTCGCAGTGCCGGCCAACTTCGTCCTCCACCGCATGCGCCGGCTGGGCGCCAAACCGTTCTCGGGCGCCGAGATCATGACCGTGTGGGCGGTGCTCCTGGTGGCATCCGGGATCCCGGGCTCGGGTCTGCTCCGGATGATGGTTCCACAGGCGGCGGGCTTCAAGTACGGCATCACGCCCGACAACTTGTGGGAAGAGCGACTCGGGCCGTACCTCAAGCCCTACATGGTGGTCATGGACCAGGATGCCGCCACCAGCTTCTTCGCGGGCATGCCCGATGCGCCGCGCATCAGGTGGGCTCCGAGCTGGGCTTCCTGGGGTGACTGGGATAGTGTCCCGTGGTCCGCGTGGGCGGAGCCCGCTCTCGGCTACGGGGTGATGACCTTCGGCGTGTTCCTCGGGTGCGTGAGCCTCGCGAGTATCCTCCGCAAGCAATGGGTCGAGCGGGAGCGCTATCCGTACCCACTGGTGGCCCTGCCGCTCGAGTTGACGCGCGAGTCCGAGGAGGGGCGCGGCCTGCCCGCGCTCTGCCGAAGCCCGCTGTTCCTGGTCACGGCCGGGGTGGTCATCACGTTGCACGCCTACGCCGCGCTCTGCCGCATGTACCCGGCGCTCGGCGCGTTCGTCTGGGCGCTTGACCTGCGCAACGTTCTGACGGAGTCCCCCTGGCGCTACCTCTCGGGAGCGCTCAAGTACCTGCGCATCTACCCGATCGGCATCGGGCTGTGCTACGGCGTGAACACCGAGGTGCTGCTGTCGGTGTGGCTCATGAAGGTGCTCCTCGCCTTCCAGGAGATGAGCTTCGGCCTCCGCGGGGAGTACGGCGGAGAGGTCGCCTTCGGCTGGGACCCGGCCTACCAGTGCTACCCACAGCTAGCGGCCTATCTGGCGCTGGCGGGCTGGATCTGCTGGACCGCGCGGCACCACCTCCGCGAGGTGTTCGGAGCCGCGTTCACGCGGAGGCGCGTGAACGACGCCGATGAGCCGATGAGCTACCGCTGGGCGGTGTGGGGCTTCATCGGAGCCTGCGCCGTGCTCATGGCGTGGTTCCTCTACTCCGGCGTGCGGCCTGTGGTGGCGCTCGTGGTCGTGCTGGGGTTCTTCGCGATTGAGTTGGGCTGCTCGTGGCTGGTCTGCCAGGCCGGGCAGATGCTGGTGGCGGCACGGACCGTGCCCAGCGACACGCTCATCGGCCTTTTCGGCAAGGACTTCCGGCCCAAGCTCTTCGGGACTCGGCTCTTCAGCATACGGACTGTGACCGACCGCGAACTCGCGGTGCTTCCGATCTTCGAGAGCCCCTTCACCAAGGACCTGCGCGAGACGCTCATGCCGAGTGTGGCGAACCTGACGCGAGCAGCGGACGCGGGGGTCAAGCGGCGGTCGCTGATGGCTCTCGGCGCCATCGGCATCCTACTGGCCGTCCTCGTGGCCGCGCCAAGGAAGGTCGCACTCGGATACGAGTTTGCGGCGGCGACACTACCGGATCGTTGGGGGTTCGGCACGGCGGCGACGCTGCCGTACGACTGGCCCAAGGACTTCATGGTGCGGGACTTCCCGACCAACATCACAAACATCGCCCATTTCGCCACAGGTGCGGCATTCGTCCTCGCCTGCTTCGCACTACGCACCAGGTTCCTCTGGTTCAGGTTCCACCCCGGCGGGCTGTGCATCGCGGCCAGCCTCGCGGGCGATGTCTTCTGGTTCACCGTGTTCCTCGGATGGCTGCTGAAGTCGGTGCTGCTGTACTGTGGCGGCGCGCGCACCCTCAAGGCGGCGAAACCACTGTTCTATGGGCTGATAGTCGGTGACGCGATCTCCTGGGCTATCTGGATGGTCGTTGGGCTGGTGCTACAGGACGAAACGCGGACCTACTCGCTGATGCCGCTCTAGGTCCGCCGGGGCCGGAGACGACCGTGGCAGCTCATGCCGACACCGGGGGCGCAACCGGCCGCGGGATCTCTCCGCGGGCGATCGTACTCGGCCTGGTGGGAGTGGTTCTGGCCCTGGCGTGGGTGGAGTACAGCGAACTCGTCACCCCGACCAGCCAGATGAGTGAGTCGACGCCGCCGATCCCGGCCATCATGCTCGTCGCCACGATAGCAGGCATCTCGCTGCTGGCCCTTCGGCTGTCCGTGCGTGCAAGCCAGTCGGCGCGCGCCGCCGGCAAGGTGGCGGCCCGGCTCTTGAGCGGACTGTCGCTCGGCCGGTCCGAGCTGGTGGCCGTCTACCTGTTCCTCATCGTCGCGTGTGCCTTGCCCTCCGTCGGCATCGTGCGGCTGATCCTGCCATGCCTAATGGGCGTCCAGTACTTCGGGCAGTCCTCGAACCACTACGACGAGATGAGCCGCTTCATCCCGCGCCAGTGGGCACCGGTGGAGGGGGAGGCTGTAAGGACATTCTGGGAGGGCGCCGCGACCGACCCGCCGCCAAGCGCTATGGGACTGGTGCCGATCGTCGGACCCGCGCTCGAGGGCGCACATCGGTTCTTCGCGCAGTCGCGCGCGGTGCCGTGGGGCGAGTGGGGCGTTCCGTTCGGCGTGTGGAGCCTGTACTTCGCGGTGTACTTCCTCACCTCGTTCTGCCTGGTGACCGTATTCCGCCGAAAGTGGTCGGAGGAGGACAGGCTGCAGTTCCCGATCGCGTCGATGACAGTGGAGTTCCTCCGCTCCGGGCGCAGCCCCGGCACGGCAGTCCCGTTCCTGCGGGACCCCGTGATGTGGACCGGGTTCGGACTGGCGGTGCTGTACAACGCGCTCAACATGCTCAAGGAGTTCCGGCCCGACGTGCCCGCGATGGGTCTCCAGTTCCCGGTGGGCCAGTACTTCACCGAGTACCCCTGGAACGCGATGCAGGGCCTCGCCGTGTGGTACAAGCCCGAGGTGCTGGGCTTCGGGTACCTCGTGCCCTCAGACATCCAGCTCTCGATCCTCGTGTTCTCCCTGTTCCACTGGGTCGCCCGGCCTCTTGGGGCGGCGCGCGGAGTGCAGGTCGCGGGGTACCCCTTTTCGGAGTCCCAAGCGACCGGAGCGATGGTCGTCCTCGGGCTGTACTTCATCTGGCAGGGGCGTCGCCGGCTCGCGGAGGCGGTGCGCAAGGCACTGACGGGCGACCGGGCCTTGGATGACACGAGAGAGCCGATCCCCTATCGGCTGGCCGTTATTGGCACGGCGCTCGGGCTCGCGTTCCTCGTCGGCTTCCCGATCGCCTACGGTGTCAAGGCCTGGCAGGCGGGCGCCTACTTCGCGATAGGGACGCTCTTCCTGCTCGTCTACTGCCGAAACCGGGCGGAGACGGGGCTCCCGATCGTGTGGGGCTACCCACTCCTGATGCAGAAGCGCGTGCTCACGAACTTCCTGGGCTCCGATCCGTTCATCCGACCCGGGCACCTGCGATCCTACACGCTTCTGAACGTGTTCGGCTTTTTGCAGCGGGGCACGTACTACGCCGTCACGAGCACGATGCAGGAGTCCTGCATCGTGGGTGAGGCGCTGGGGCTGGGAGCGAGGCGCACGGCGAAGCTGGTATCCGCGGCGGTCGTGATCGGGTTCGTCGCGACCCTGTGGATGTACCTCAGCGCCTACTACACGTGGGGCGGCAACGTCATGGAAACCGCGGGAGGGCAGGAGGGCGGCCAGAGGGTCCAGATCGCGATGGATGAGTTCGCGGCGGCCTCGCGATGGCTCGACCAGCCCGTGGGGCCCGACGTGCCCGCCAGAAACGCGACCCTCCTGGGCTGCGCGATCACGCTGCTGCTCATCGGGGTCAGGCGGGTGGCGGTCTGGTTCCCGCTTCACCCGGTGGGCTATGCGCTGGCATCGTGCCACGACAACTACATGTGGTTCCCGGCGCTCGTGAACTGCGTGGTGAAGGCCTCCGTGATCCGCATCGGCGGCCAGCGGCTCTATCGCCGGCTGGTGCCCGGCTTCGTCGCGTTCACACTGGGCCACTTCTTCTCCGTGGGTGTCTGGAGCTTCATCGGCCTATACGCCAGCGACTGGGTCCAGCTCTATCGGGTGTGGTTTCTGTAGGGGCGTCTGCTTGCTGCACCCGACCGCCCCGACGGCCCAGGTTGTCCAGGCGTAGGGGCGAATGGCAATTCGCCCGCGCGCGTGCCGGTCGCCGCTACAGCCTCCCTCCCCTCGCCCGCGAGCTTCAGTCCCCTCTCCCCGCCCTCGGGGAGAGGGTTAGGGTGAGGGGGCACGCGACCGGCTATCCTCGCCCCGTCGCGCCCCTTCGCCGTTCTGCGCACCGCCTCCCCTCTGCTCATCCCGAGCAGGAGCCTAGCGACATAACGAGGGAGGGCGGGGGCGGCTATGCCATGCGCGAGCGCGACCGCGGTCGGACAGACGACCACGGCCGCCCATGGGTCCCATCCGCGAGGTCGGGTCGCCGGTCTGGCGCATCACCGCAGCCCCGGGCGGCTCCTTGCCCCATCGAATAGCAGAAGCACGCCGCCCATCGAGAGCACGCTGCTTAGGTACATCAAGACTCGAGCCGCCTCTACGGCTGAGCCTCCGCGGCGCGCGGCTTCCTCTGTTTGCGCCAAGACCACGGCGGCCACTATCAACGCGGCAACCGTGGCACCCTTCTCGGCCGTAGACAAACGACCATCTGTGGCCGCCCGCCGGGAGCCGGCCATGCGCCGCCCGAGCGCGAACAGGAACACAAGAGTGGTCCCCACCCAGACGACTAGATAGACCGTGAGGGAGTCCATGCTCGAAGCCTCCTCTTCACCTAGCAGCGCCTGCCCGTGACTCTGGCCCGGAGAGCCGACGGTACTGGAGGCCGACCGCGCTGCAGACGGGCCGCGCCGACCCCCATTAGTCCTCACTTGGCTTAGGTTCACCGGCTGCTGGACATCTCCGCCTCCTCCGGGCTAGCCTGCAGCCCACGACCGGGCCCCTATGGGGCCGGCATCCCAGGTATGGGCGGACGGCCGTACGGGCCGAACGGAGTGGGCCAGCCTGTCACGTGATTGCACACGTAGACTGCGTGGATGCACAAACCTGATGTGGCGATCACACCCAAGATGCACCCAACGCATGCGACGACGCTTACCGGGGGTACGAAGCACGCGACGCACACAACCAACGTACCTGCCGCTGCGCCGAGGCACGAAGCCGCCGCCCCCAAGCAGTCCAGGTAGTAGAAGCGGCCGCAGTACTGGCCGCTGGCGTCGGCCGCCATTGTGGGCAGACCGTCACCGTACCCGTACCGCGCCTCCGCCGCCGCCGGATCCACGCTCAGCCAGCTCCCCGTTGCGGGCCGCAGCCAGCGGGCCCTCACGTATGCCAGGCTAAGATCGGGTTCGGTGCAGTAGCCGAGGGCGCCGATGTAGCGGAAGGGGTTGACGGTCGAGCCGGAGGATGCGCGCTGGACGCCCCAGGCGTCGAGGATGTAGGTGTCGGTCGTCGATCCGTCGGCGCCCGTGAGGGTCTCGAT